>Ga0160505_100278_pt1 | contig 34119 bp, 16 predicted proteins | sample DIDeMG_FD_108225 | JGI IMG/M metagenome (GOLD analysis project Ga0160505, IMG submission 108225) | Enriched chicken feces microbial communities from UW Madison campus, WI, USA - DID2874_E49_Stillage MG | ecosystem: Host-associated > Birds > Digestive system > Large intestine > Fecal ... | reverse complement strand
TTTATATAAAAAAAAAAAAAAAAAAAAAAATAAACAAATCAACATTTCAGGATTTTGTCTCAATTAAAGAAAATCATTCGAGTTTCCAATGATGAAATCCTTATTATATAAATATAAAAAAAAATTATAAAAAAAAAAAAAAAAAAAAAAAGAGAAAAACAGGTCGAAGAAGAAAAAAAAAAAAAAAAAAAAAAAAAGAAAAAAGTTAATTTTTTGGCGTCACCGGAAAATCGGATGATTACCTAATCCAGATACCCCGGATTTTCTGATTAAAAAAAATACTCAATTAAAAGCCTTGAAGGGTTGCATAAAAGTCTCGAAAACATGAAATAACAAAAAATAAAAATAAAAAAAATAAATAAAAATAGAAATAGAAACAAAATCAATCCAATAAATAAATAAATAGTCTTCATATTCGCGTCATTATCATAGCCATCATGTACTCAATTCATATCTCTATTTGGGTTCCAGCTGGCAGCTTCGTCGCCACAGGGTGTTGTGGTCCTTCGACACAAACAGGAATGACCGGTTCATCTCGCTCAACAACCACCGTTGCAACTCGGGTACAGGCCCAATCCGAACAGGCACCTGGAAACTCTCAACCTCGCCTATAATCCGGGCGGTGCGCTCATGGCGGTCAAAGTTAATCACCATTTTTGATGTCGTAGCACTGCCACGCGGCTTCTTCCCCGGGGTTATCACCTTGCCGTCCTCAACAATCATTAAGCGATGCGTGCTATTGCCCTCCATCACAAACGTCAGATCTGTCAGGTACAAACCCAGATAAGGAAGCGTCGGAATCTCGTTTTTGCGAAGCACCGCGCGGTAGTTGCCATAGTTCTTGTCCATACTCATTAGCGTCTTGAGCTCCAAAAAGGTCTGCAAGTATCGTGGACTCAAGATTTCCCATGTCTTTTTAAGTCGGGCAATATTCACCGACTGTAGTGCCGAAATGATTGTCATCAAACTGTTAAAGTTGCGCAGCTCGTAGCACTTTTCCGCAACCTTAATCCATTGTTTAATCATATTCTTGCGCGCTTTAACCTGCACGTCGCCACTGAGAATAGAGTCGCCCACAAATGACGATAGTTGATTGGCCCGCTGAGTTATTTCGTTCACATTTACGGCAATACCTAAATGCCGCTTTTTGAGCGAAAAGTTCAGATCGAGCAGCTCCTCGGCCTTGATCTTGGAGAATAGCTGACTATCCATAACCGTAAGCTGACGGGCAATATCAGCAGCCTCAATATCAAGAAAAGTCACTGTACCAAGACCAACATTATTTTTGACCATGCGAAGTGAGGTACTCCACGTGGATGCCGACCCAGATTGTAGCGACTTTGCGTCATCCTCGTCAGCTTCCATGTGCTCCACCGCCTTGGCAAGCAAGCCTTGTAAGTGCTTGCTAACAGTGCTGCCAATTATGGGTGTGTGGGAGTATGCCACAGCAGCCATCCGAAGCTTGTTACTTTCAGGGATAGTAATAGATCGCTTGACAATAACCTCGCCAGACTGGACCTTCTCAGCCAGATCCTTGATAACTACTTTTGCATTGGGAATATCAACAATGCTGTTTGAAAAACTAACAATTTGGGGCAGGACAACCACATCAACAGAATGCTTCCAATGTGACTCCATCCACCGCTTGAACACATTAAACACTTTGGAACGGCGTGATACCAAAGCCTCAATATCTTCAGAATCCATATAGGTCTCATCAACCTCAACATTGTATCTTTTTATAAGTGCATTCGCCAGCTCAGTCGGGGTTGTAAATTGCCGAAATGTCAGGAAAAACGAGGACACAAAAGTGGGATCCTGGTCAACCTCTTCTTCAGTAAGTACCTTGACAAGTCCCTCTAGAGATCCACCTCTAACTCTACCAATATCGTCAATTATCACTTGCTCCTCCAGGGGGATGTCAATGTCCTTTGAACCATCTTCTTCAGCCAATGCAGAAATACTGGTGCTCTTGTGTACACGGCGGTCATCAAAGTTCTCTAAATTGTTTTTCAGGTAGGTATCGTCACCCAGTATAGGGGACAGCGAAGGAATAACCGGAAGCTGGTTTTTATCGTCTCCAAAAGTAGAGTCGCTGGGGCTCACAAGTGAAACTGAAATAATCCCTCCAGAAAAGTCGGGGTACTCCCTGGCGTTTGATAACTGAAAGTCGCCAATCTTGTCAAGTATGTGTCGACAGCGCACAACACATTCGCCTGATATTTTTGCACAATCAGTCGCAATATCAATCAGCTTTTTGGTTTGTTCTGATGGCGTGCCCTCAGGCGTAGTAGTAGCTTCCTCGGGCCCCTCTTCGGTCTTAATAGGTGTGGAAGCAACGACATCTCGTGCTGCTGTCACCAGATTACGGATCTGAGAAAACAGCTTGTCCTTGCAGTTTTCAAGATCCTTGTTGCGTGGTAACGATCGTGAGCTAATTGACTCAACAGTCGCTAGCAGCTCTCTACAGGCCAACATGGATTTGCGCGTGTTGACAAGAATTTGCGTGCATGCTGTCGGGTCTGTTTCGATCACAGTCATTCGATGAATAAAGTTACCGAGATAAGAAGTTAAAGCATCGTTAACTTCATCGAGGCGTTGTTTGGCAAAAGGAGGTTCTTTATGAAATACAATAGAATCTCTATTTGGATTGCGGCCGGCTCGAGAGCCAGAGCGCTGAGAATCATCGCCGGAAATTGAAGGCTGTTCGTGAATAGTTTCAACCGTAGGCGCGTTATCACGGCGAATAGCAGAGGAAAGAGTGTCGGCGAGGCTGCCGTTGCGAAATGAAGACCACTCCTGGTAGCCAGTGTCAATGGTCCAAATGTCGAGAAAAATAACGGCACGTGAGATGATTTTATAGCTTCCGGTTACTAGGCGTTCAATATTGGCATCCTCGGTAGTATTACTATATTGTTTAGACAGTGATACCAATATCGCGAGCTCAGCGAGCAAAATCTTTCGAAACTTGCGAATGTTCTGCGAGCGTCGTACAATCGGTGTGTCGCGGGTTAGCGTGGCTGATGCCTCGAGCAGTGAACGCACTCCTGCAACAATATTGGAGATTGATGACTGGGCAAAAGTATGCTCTTCAGAATCGGGAAGCTGCTCAGATTTTGGATTCAATGAGAAACTCAAAACTGCAGACAACAAAGATGCCATCTTTGAGTCAGTGTAGGTTGCAAAGTAGTTGGTTGGAATCCAGCCACGAACTCCTGTGGACAGTATTGTCGCATCGCCCCAGCCTGATGCATGGATAGTATGAAGCAGCACGATTTCGGACTCTTGAAATGAGAGGCAGATAGCCGATGCACTTTCTTCTATCTCATTGTTTTCAGAAGAAAGTGACGATGCGTCAAAGGAATGTAAAGCACGTAAGAACGGCGAGTCAGTAGTAAGCTGGGCTGCATCAGGATCAATATTCGGATGGTTGGCTTGGGGCGGCAGCAGCGGCTCTGCATTAGAAAGATGGGAAATGACATGAGGAGGATCTAGGGCAGGCTGGGCTACAGCATCTGTGCCTGATTGTGGTTTAGATAAAGATCCCCCCTGCGTGTGTTCGACTGAGTCGTGGTGGGGAGGCTTTGCATTGTCTGCAGCGGCGCCGCTACCGGTTAAGCTGGAAAAGAGTGGTGATCTGAAAGAAAAGTTGAGCTTTGATAGCGACGGGCGAGCCTTCAGCTCAGTTTTAGAAGCAACTGGAGATACAGATGGCGACAGATCCGATTTTTCTGACCACGAATCATGAATCGAAAAGGACTTTTTGTGGTAACGCAGCGTTTTAGAGACGCTGGCAGCTGTTGTAGTATGTGTATTTAAAAGCCGTTTCGATATAGACGCCGTGCCGTCGCTGGAAAAGTTGAAATCTGAATCCTGTCCCTGCTGTTTTGCAGCGATGGAGAGATTTGGAACTGACGCGTTTTTCCTCACAACAGGACGGTTTTGAAAGTAGCCCAACGATCTAGGGTCCACGATTGATGACGAGCCGAGATTATTGGAGGAAGTTGAGAAACGCAAACTCGAGACAGGGCTATTCGAGTTGAAACGTGCTGACGGCGATGTCCGTCTATAATGCGGTGATGTAGGCGGAGACACCAGATTCGGCTCCTCTGAAGGGGCTTGCGTAGAGACAGACATAGAGGGAGATTCTGGACAGCGGGTTAGTCGATGCAGATTTGATGAGAAAACGCCACTACTTACAGTAAATCTGGGAGATGAGTCTTCAGACAAGAGCCGACAGGCAGACAGAAGATTAGAGATCTGACGATTTGGCAGCTTGACGACGAAGAAAGAGAAAGGAAGGATGTGTGGACAAAATGTTGATGATAATAATAATTATTATTATTATTATTATTATAATAATAACATGGGCTTTTTTTTGTCAGTAATAGGTTTTTGTATGGACTGGCAAGGCTCTGCAAATTAAATTTTTTTATTCCCTAACCCAAAAATAACCTTTGAGATCCACTATTAATATAGTGGACAACCTGTAGATAACCACACGTAACCTACTCCAAACCATGGACTTATTTATTATCTGGCCTGACTCGGTGGGCACGGTGGTTAAAGCCTTACCATATTGGGCTAGTTCTAATCGGCAAGAGCTTCTAAGGAGGCTTTTCCCCCTTTTTCTGCCGTTTTGGCGAAAATTCCACATGATTTTGGTTAGATTTGTCACGTGCCAGTATTAATATTAAAGTCTATGTCATATAATATATATCACGTGCAAATATTAACATGGTTTTTTAAAGTCCATGTCCCATGTCCCATGTCCCAGCTGCAAACCCTCCATACCTCGTAGAAACGACTCCTGTTCGCTCTCTTCCTCCTCATTCGTAACTTCTTCAAGCTCCTATCTCCACCTCAAGTCACATTCAATGGAATTTGCCAGCACTTTGAAACAGTTGCAGGCCTCTCAGGATACGGTTGCTGACGATGCTCTTGTTCCCAGCGCGGACGCAATTTCCAATGACACGGCCCTTGGTTCCTCCCCTGTGCTTGGAGCCGAGCCAGTAGTGGCGCCAGCTGACCCCAGCACGCAAACTGAAGCTGGAAATCCGATCGAGGCAAGTGAAGATTTGCACCAGGAATTTCGCTCGGAAGGAAAGGCCTCTTCAGTGCTACCGAAGCGCTCGTTGAATGGGCAAGCCAGCCGTGTGTCCAAGTCGACTCGGCGAGTGGGTTCAGACGTACCACTTCAAACGAGAAGTAGCAGTGGCATGGGAAACTTGGCCGGTCCGAGTTACATGCGGCCCACTTTTGCGTCGCTATCCAAGCGTCGCACATCGAGCCAGTGATGGTAGGAAAAAGCATGTGCCGCGACAACCTCTTTGACGCACAAGTTGCACTTTGTGCCTGCTGTCAAACTCTTATATAGGCTTTTATTTATCATGTTATAAAAGATATAAAACCAGTTTATTTCAATATTTTCTACTTTCCTGTTTTCTATACATGTATTTGGTTTGGCATTATAGTCGCTAAACATCTCTTGGGCTTTTCACTGATCGCCATGATGGGATCTTCAAAACGGCAATCTTCTCTTCAATCGCGCTATTTGCTCGAAAAAACTGCAAACGTCGTTCCCACTAATTGTAACTGTTTTGAAACAAAAAGTAGATATCTTGGTCACTCGTGGTTTTTCAGCGGCCACCGGGCATTGGAGTCTGGCGAGCATAAACCAAAGGCTGTTTGCAAGAAATGCACAGCCCAGGCCGCTACCAACTTGGTCAGATCTAGCTCTACCCTTGATCACTCTCCGCCAGCCGTTGCCCCAGTTATAGCCACTGCCACTAGTACTAGTACTACTACTTATACTCGGCCCTTTTTGTCGGATGGTAAAAAGTCATGTTTATAAAGCGTTCTTCTCGGTTACTAACCCCCTATCTTGTAAAGTTATTCAAATGCTATCAGCGGACATCACGCCAAACCGATCTGATCGCATATTGTGCTTTGACGGGCTAACAAATACCGTGGGCCTAAATTCGGTCATTTCCCAGCTCCACGGTGGCCCGCTGGAAAGAGTGGTTTACGTTGCTGAGGAAATGTCCAATGTCCGTATCATTCAAGTACATTTTTTTCAGGCCAAGGATGCAAGGGCCTTTTACAGTTTTACCCGATCCGGCCGGTTTCTGGTGAATGGGCAAGTTTACTACCCTCGCTGGGCCGGCGGCTGCATTGCCAACATTTACCCGTTCCCCAAAAGTGTGTTTGATGAGATGGCGTACCACGGCGCGCGCCGGTGTTTGACACTAACCCGCAAGGCCCACAGTTTAGACACCTCAAAGGGTCAAGTTGGCATCAAGCTGAAACACCACAATGTTCTCCTTAATGTTTCAGTTGACAAAATCAAAAGTGACTTTTCTCGCTATGGGTTGATTGTGGCCGTGTGCCCGCTAATATCTCCGACAATCTCAATTTCTGTTCAGTTTGCTGATGTACGCTGTGCAATTCGTGCAAAGAAGCTGTTTGAGCGCCAGGCTGATGCGTTAAGCCGGACTTACTCGGGCTGGATCATGACCTACGGCAAGGACCCCACTGACCGCCGATGCCCAACCCCACTGTAAAACAGTATAAATGGCAAAATAAGATAATAAAAACTGTATGCGATTACCTTGGGTTGCTTTGTAGATGGTTTACTACTTTGTATGCATTATGTTTAGCGTTGATCTTCAATGATATGGGCTCAGCCGTTTGGCGTACTCATTTCATTCCAAATATGCTTAATCAACGTTGCCCAAGCGGTATACCTGGAGTCCTTTGTGCTTCAAAAATATATATAAAGCGCCGCTTTCAGCAAGGTATCCAATGCCCACAATGTATTTGAGAATCTGATTGATTCTTTGATGAAGCTAGGAATATTCTATTCAAAAACATGAATCCAATCGTTACTGATTAAACGTTGAGTCTTTAGTTCTGGATTCCTTGTGAATCTTGCAAAAAGTGACTGAGTTCTGAACAGGTTAAAGCCGTTCCATTAGTTGCCCAAACGTCAGCCCAGATTGTCCCAACCTTCTCGCTGGATCATGCATCACCTTTTGTCCTTGCCACTCTCTCTTTGCATTATTCCTTGAATTTTCGGATTATCTTCAAAGTTAACATAAGGTGGATTTTTCACTATAACTTTACTAATTGCACTTTCTAATTTTTTTTGCAAAATCCTTCAGCTCTGGCCAGTTTGTCCAGATCATCCTACTAGTTCTAATTTTCCTTTTCATTTATACAAGCAATGGCTAGCAACAGTGCCACTGACATCGATACCAATCTCTATGAGCTGACCTCTATACTTCAGAACATCCATAGCGACGGTCTAGTTGAGCCTCTTCCAGAAGCTCGCGACTACTACACAATTGATGATAGCGACCTCCCAGAAGAGATGCCACTTAGTCAGAAGGATGTCACGCAACCCCCCGCAACCCTACAGGACATTTTACGAGAAGGAATCATTCATTAAGGCTTTTTTGGTTTTAAAAAAAAACTCAATTCAATATTTCCAATCATTCTGAACAAGTTGACGACAACCTCTCATTATACAAAACCTCCCTGGAAGCTGTGTCGACTGTCAATCACACTTGCATTTAGACCACAGCGTGCGGGGAGTTTTCCGCCACAGCGTCAAATATTGCATCTATCATTAGCATTTCTACGCGCATAATAAAATAAAAGTATTGCACCATTGATTTTCCAGATATCCCCCTAACGACATGAGCAAAACAATAAATTTTCTATAATTTAATCAATAAACAATACTTGTTTGTACTAACTAAACTCAACTGTAAGCTTGGGCTTCTTGTTCATGGCAGCCTTTTTTGCCTTGCGCAACTTCTTCTTGTTCTTCTTCTTTTGGTTTGTTGTGAGCTCCTCCTTGATTTCCACATCAGACTCAGCCTCAGAAAAGTCGGTCTCCTCGGCCTCAGACATGTCATCAGCACGAGCACGCTTCTTCATCTCCTCATAATGCTCCACATCCTCAGAAACCATTACACAGCAGTTGAGACGGTCGCCAGTGTTGTAGACCGCAATCTGATCGCGTGTGTTAAGGTCCCAGATAACCAGGTTACCATCTGACGAGACAGACGACATGTAGATGACATCCGTGGGCTCGTAGTGGTAAAAGCTGAAATGCTTGACTCTCACGGCGTGGCCAACAACCTTGAACGCAGAGTCGGGGAGCGTGGCAGTCGACAGCTCCTCCTCGCTGTCCTCGCTCTTGATTTCCTCAGTAATCTGATCCAGAGGATAGAATACAATTGAGCCATCAGAATGGGAAGTGACAACATATTCAACGCCCTTCAAAGTGAGCATCTCCATGTGCTGAAGAGGCGACTTGAGTTTCAGAACGCGGCCAATGGGCTCAGAGGTAGCTCCAGAGTATACAACGACCTTACGGTCAAACCCCAGCACAAAAGAAGTACCATCTTGAGACCAGCGACATCTCAGCGCCACATCCTTTCTAAGTTTAAGCACACTCGCCTTACGTGCGGTCATCAGATTCCACAGTCTCAAAGTGTGGTCATTGCCGGCCGAGATGGCAATGCGGCCAGAGGGATGAATCGAAATATCGTTGATACCACCCGCCTTGTGGCCCTGGAGCTCACCGAGCACCTCCCAGTCCTTTGTCCGCCAGATGCAAATCTTGCCGTCGTCTGAGGCACTCAAAAGCCATTTGTCAAAGAACTCAAGTTTGGTGATGTTGCCGTCGTGATGCAGCAAAGTTCCCAGCTCCTTGCGTTTCTGAAGATCGTAGATGCGAATGTGTTCGTCGTTCGATCCACTGGTCAAGTACCGCTTAGACTCGGCCAAACATCTAATCGACTGTGTGTGAGGGGTGAAGTGAAACACGGGCGTAAAGACTGGCGCCTCTGGGTAGAGCGTCACGGACACGCACAGCAGATTGTGTTCATAGGAGCCGGTGACGACTCTAAAAGTGGGAGCACTCTTAGGGAAGCTCTTCTTAGTTCCTGAAACAGGCGTAACCGACACAGACGACGTGGGTTCTGGTGACTCCTGTTTAATAGAAACTGTTTTCTTGTCGTTTTTAGCCATTATGTGATGCTAGTTTCAATGTGAACTTTGGTGATTTGGGAGACTGAAAAAAAAATCAAAAAAATCGAAATTTTCACTTGTTTTGTTTCCTCCCAACATGCCCTAGCCCTAAACCTTCATTTTCGAAAACGAATCAATGAGCTGAACTTGCAGTCTTACAACGCTTATGAAGAAATAAAACCATGCTTTCGTGAAATAATAAATGCTTATGAAGAAATAAAACCATGCTTTTATGAAATGGTAAATGCTTAAGTTGTGTTTTTAATTGATGGAATAATATTGAATTTGTGTTTTAATTTTGATGTTTCAAATGATTGGAGTGTTAGGTTTGTGATCAGAAAAGACAATATTTATTGTTAATTACTTGTAGTTTCACAGTTTCTTAATCAGTGTATGTTATACTTTATATATTCATTTGCAAATTTACTTATTTATGAAAATATTGACGTAAAGTAATAAAATTTCTGTAGTCAGAGGTTTTTTTTTTTTTTTTTTAATTATAACATATTTTACTAAAAATAAATAGATAATCAAAATAAAAAGTATACCATTTATAAAAAGATAAATAATGCTTTCTCTATAAATTGTATAATGTCATAGAGGGCTTCATTTTACTTTTCATAATTGGAAATGGCATTTTTCCTGCTTTTTTTTTGTTGTTGTTGTTGTTGTTTTAGCACAGTATAATCGAAACGGGTGATTTATTTATAAAATGATAGATTTGGTTTCCAATTTTATGCAGGCAAAATTTAATCCACATACAAAACACCAGCAAAACGTCAAATAACAAAACAACTAAATAATTGTTACTTTAAAATAATTACTTGTTAAATATCTAGATATGAAACTATACCAGATAGTCATTTTTAAACCTATTGATTTTTTCTTTTTCCAAAATGAATTTAGTCTCTTATATAAATATGTGTGGTGGTGGCAGGTAAACATTTTTGTTTCTCATTGAAAATTTAATGTTCTTCACTTAATTATACACCAATTCAAATCAATAAAGAAACAGGGGCATTTTTTTCATTTTAAGACAGCGTACGAAAATTTGCGCTCATTTTAATGTGTGTTTAAATTGTTTTCTTTGCTTAAACAATATTCTTGTGCCAACCCAACGAGTTGAGGGGGCATACTACATGATGCAAGCTAAAGCGCACAACATCACTACTAAACTACTCTACAGAATGCAATCTCAGATAAAATTAGAGATGATATTCTACAAGCGATAATCGGTATATGTTAATGATCGTGCAAGTCTTTAAATTAATTATATTAACACACATGATTTAACAAAAAATATCTTATTTTTTTGAAAAGCTTCCAAACATTTGTTTTATCATATAACCCTTTTTTATGTAAACATTGAAAGTGAGTTTCCCATATCATTTAGGCTATTGGAAAGGCGTTAAAAATGATTCTCTTGAGATCTAACCTTTCTTAAATAGAGTACTTGCTTAATAAAATACAAGAAAAAAGAAAAGAAAAACAGTAAACTTGATTATTTTCTAGAAACATGCAAAGCATTAAATTCACGCTTTGTTTATTCTGCAAGACCGAGTTTCTTTTAGGTGTTTTTAAAAAAAAAAAAAAAAAACAGCGGCCCTTGCATTGAATTAAGTTTTTCCGTTTTAAGGCTGGAATTTTCCATTTTTCCGGAAAAAATAGATTTTCCGAAAGCAGCCTAGGGGTTGAAAACACGACCCCAACATTAACAACAATAACAAATTTATTTTCAAAATCATATTTTAACCTTCTACAAATAGATAGTCATTATTAAAATTTGTAGATCTTTTTCATTAAAAAAAAAAAAAGAAAAAACCTGGGGTAATATGAACTTCTTTAACGCATGGAATTATTCATGGAGACTTCAGCACCGTTGAACCCTTGAATTTAAAATACCCGCTGACACCACTACCCCTGCCTGTCTCATGGAAATAAATAGTTTGAGATTCGTATCTTTTTTAAATGCTTTTTTTTATATGATTCTTTGATATACGTAAACTGTTTATCTAACTATGAGTTTTTCCTAAGCTGAGGTTTTGTTTACACTGATTATTCATTAGGCTAAATTAAATCCTCAAGCTTTATTCAAGACCCAATATTTTATTTTCTTTCAGTATTCAAGCTAGAAAAATTCAAATTGTTTTTTCTTTATCGGCTCGGTCGGTTGCGCCCCGGCTTATATCACACCGCCTAAGATCCTTTATCAATACTGCGACCATTGTCCAATATGTTTAATGTTTTCTGTAAGAAAAATCCTTATTAGGGCAGTTGCCACGTGACCAACTTAACAACTATTTTCATAACTGATAAAGCCACCTTGGGACTCTTCTACGGCCAAGATTTCCAGAAAATTGATCTCTTATTGATAGATACAGTGGCATGCTACTTGAGGTAATTTAGCATTTTGAAACCTTGGATACTCATGTCAATTGATATACTAAATAAATGTCATCAAATAACAAAAAGTAAATACCACAGCTTATACAATGACGGACAATAAACAATGCTACAAGTCAGATTAGATATATTCTCTATGGTATGAAGTAGTAACTCCGTAAATCTAAATTTTTTTTCGTTCATCCGGAATTTATTACCTAAAACTTAATAAGCCGTTGGATTTAGGTTTCTTAAACATTTTGAAAATCACCGTTGATCTACAAATATAACATGATAAATAAAATGGGCAGTACAAGTCTGGGGAATAATTTGTTGGCTTAGAACGGCAGGCTGAACAGGCGCTTGCTTAATGTTGTTTGTCCGGTTGCTGCCTCGGTACATACTTGGTACTATCAATGAACAGGTATTGTTGAGAATAAGAAACATCCTTGTTTAAAAAAAATGGGCTAAAAGGCTGCTTATCCCTATTGTTTTTAATTTCCTCCTAGATATCTTGGTATTAATGATGCTGCTTATAATGGTAAGGGTTCTGCATGACGCAATGAGTATATTCTCCTCATTTTATTTTATACCTTGTTTCGAGCTATTTACTGTATTTAGCCTACGACTACAAAGGTCGCTGTTCAGATAACCATGGACCAGACTAATGGTGCCCTGATAGAACTATAATATCTAAATAGTCTGTACCTTTGTGTATAAGTGGTGAGTCTATCTGTTATCAAACATGGCGACCGCTGTAAAGTTATTCTTCAAATGGCCGTGTTTTTCAGAATGACTGTTTCTTTCTCACATAGCTGTGGTTTATGTGTAGCTAGAAAACAAAACTTTTCTGGCTTTAAAGATGTTCAAATGAAAATGTAATCCTAGAATGCAGTTTAACCTACTTACAAAAATAAACAACAACCCCAGTTTTGATTGATTGATATGGTTTTCTGAATGATAAAGGCTTCCCCAACCTTGTTGATATTACAGTTTTCAACTACAGAGTTTGTGTGTATCCGTTCATCATAAAAGAATATTCTTTAGGAAGTTGACTATAAAGTACAATAAATAAAAGAGGGTTGATGGTTTATATTATTTCAGCCTAATTGTCGCTTTTTTGTGTTTCTAAAACTTTTACACGTGCGTGACTGTAAATAAAGATGCTGCAAAATAGAGCTAAGATTGTACTCGGTTCATTGTAAGATTATCCTAACAAACAAAAGTGAGATTAAGTCTTGGTTTAAAACGGGGGATTATTTCACAACGTAAAGTATACTTTTATCTACCTCATGTTGGCCACCAATATTCCCCTCCCCTTTTAACCCATGAGACCCTCATCGTATTCGTTCACAAGATTGCGACTACAGTACTTCGAGACAAGTTGTCTATCGCTTGTAACTTTGTCTTACTTTTGCATTCATTTTTCTTTTGGTATTCAACTTCAACAGCAACGGTTAAATTCTATTTGATATTTACTTGGATGCATGCGGCTCACGAGGTAGCCCAATACAGACATATTAGGTATAGTGATGGTACGGCGCCCATAAAAATATAATATTTTTTTCCTGGTCAGGAGAACAGGGAATGGGGCCATAAGTGAATAAGACTTTATAAACCGCTGCCAACTAGAATCGGACTATTCTTATTAATCAGTGCTTTCACATTACGTACGCCTTACTTTTTGTTTATACACCTAAATATTTGAGGCAGTAGGAGACTGAACACAAATAAACTGCCGCGGTAGCACCCGTACTCTAATGCTTTAGGAGCAATCAGTTTATTAAAGGCCAGCGTCAGTTATATCCTGGCATTTGCTTTGAGGTTTCCGGATCGAGCTTACTTGACAAAAATCCGCGACTAGCAGTTTGCAAGCACTTTCTCAACAGGTTATTCAAGAAACATGATATTAACCAACCACACAGACGGTGAAAAATTTTTACAACCTATATATCTCCAATAGGGTTTAGCTACCCCGTGACCCACAAGCCACAGAAGAACAAACCCCACTCCAAAGCTGAAACAAGCTTTTGTTAGTGTGGGTGTGTAATTAATCCTTTTGTCAGTGCAAATATTAATATCAAAGGCTGGTGTCGGATAATTAGATGACAACTATGACATGCATATTATTGAAGATTGCCTAAAGCGGTAATTCCGGGCAAGGGTATATAAGTTTTTCCTTTGTATTTGACCCGCGGAATTTATACGAGTGCCATGCGGAGTGTGACCAATATACCCAATTGAAGGATGTGCCCATGGGGAAGCATGCCCCCCCAACTTTCAAATGTTTAAAGTCTCAGCTGTCAAATTAAGAATAACGGCCACGATCAGGACGGTACTCAAAAATTACATTTGTCTAAGTATTGACGTTTCTACAATACCTTTCACTCTGAAGGGGACACAGCTCTCGTCGGAACTTTCGGAAAATTCTACGGAGAACGGGAGTATTAAAAAAAAAAGGCATTATAACCCAAGAAGAACCAATTGAAGCCTTTCAGATCAGACTGCATGGAAACTTGAAAATTTTTTTATTTTATAAGTTCGGATGTGGCGTAGGATACCCAGTTTTGGTACATGTCGGTTACCTAAGAATATACCAGGCTAATATAGCAAAGCTCTCCAAAGTTTGCTTGAGGGTCGAGACCCTTCAGTTGGGAGAACATCTCTTCCAGCTGTTAGGTCAGCTCACCCCTGGCCATCTAACTGATGATTTCAATAGCCATGGTCTATTTTCACTGGTCGCTTCCGTGCAAAGCTACAGGAACAAAATGTTCAAAATTTGCACGAAAGAAACAAGAGCTTTGTTTTATTTACTTAATTATATTTTACCAGGGGCTTGCTACCTTTTCATTGAACTTGCAAATGGGACTTGGATATCAATGTATGATTTGTAATGGGGTTTCTACTTTGATAACTTTAGAATAAATGCCTACTATCGTTCTAAACATTTCACATTTATTGTTCAGGTTGCCTTCACTTCCTCTCCAACAGTCCCCATTAGAAAAGCATGAGTCCATATTAGCCGATTTGTCATGCAATAAATGTGAAATGAAATCAATTGTATAAAGGAAAATAGACAATTCAACTTGCAGTGCAATGAAAACAACTTTGCATTTGATACAACTGGCCCTAGTGAGTAAAACAAAGTTAGAATTTATATTAAAAAACAACAGTTTCTTTCCATTTATCCAACATTCTTGGCATGGTTTTTAAAAATATCTACCCTTACTGTTCATTTCCAATTTCGGTGCTCTACAGGAAGATCCCCAAATAATTTATAACTGCCGTTTCATCGTTTGGGATGTCTGAAAATCTCTTCTGACCAGTTTCATTCTGCAGTGCTGTTGAACTCCACAAGAAAATTTTACACACAATATCCTAGCACCATGCATATGGCCTCATGATGGATGAGAACATGCTCACATTGAGTTCTAATGTCTCTAGCCACTTTTGTCGTTTGAGAGCTACACTGAATGTCCGCTTGAAATTCCCGGGGTACCTAAATAGATGAGCAATTGCTTGAAGTTCTATCAAGTTGGTATCTTAACCGTTGACTGTATGATTTCTCGTTCATCTCATGTGGTTTGTATCAATATTTAATAAAAAGCCCCTGTTTTTTTTTTTTAACATCAAGTGGTCCAGAAAATTATTTGTCAAGCTCATCGGAAGAGATCAGTAACAGGTGGCAAACCCTTGTTTGTAGATGCTGCCAAGCAGGTTTTCCTCTTCAAGAATAGGTGTCTCACCTTGAAAAAAAATAAACAAATAGATAAATAAATAACAAACCAGGGCTTCTCAAGGCCCAACGGTTATATTGCAAAAAGAAGTATTCGGCCTAAAGCCGGGAGTGATTTCTATTATGGCTGTGTTACGTAATCGATGTTAATACAGCTTCATTGCGAAGGATATTCTCAGAACTGGGCACTCCCTAGACTTGAATTGCATGGTATTTGGAGGTAAAATGAAGTAAATACTCCAAGCTATAAAACGGCATTATGAAATAATACCTTTCGTAGACACCTGTTGCCACCAAGCATTAGCAACATTGGTGCCAAGATACCTGGGAGGTGATTAAGAAGCAGCAATATTTCAACATGTCTTTTCCCAAGTATCTTCTTCTCGCAGCAAAACCTATTCATTGAGGCATGCAGTACCAGACTGGCTAATAATAGTTGGCGTATGTTTGTTCTATCGCTGTTCAATGTCTAGCGACTTGGGCCCGCCATACTAGCACATTTCCCTTGTGGGAGACCTTTGTGGGTTTTAAGATTTTTGGTGGTTCTCGATTCTCACGTGACAGGATTTAAGTTTCACAACTAAGAGGAGGCGACAGGTCTAGGACTATTCCAAATGTAAGTCTAATAAAGAGCCAATGTTTGTTTGAAAAAAAGGTTAATTCATACATCCTCACGGAAGACTTTGTTAATCAAAAAAATATAGATATTGACCTTACACTTCATATCTTTTAGACAGTTAGAACTGATATGAAGGTGCATTGGAAAATTGACTATTGATGTTAGCTATACTCACTGTCGCTTTAGTTAGTGCTTTGGTAATGAAAAAGGTTTACTTGGACGTTAGTAGTTTGAGTTAAGTGACATCACTTTCACTCCTCCAATGTATCAGCTTTGTCAGCATTCACTTAAATTATTATCAGCAAGTTCAGCTTGAAAGAACTTTAGTAACCAACAAGTGTGTCCTTTTTTTGTAAAAAAAAAAACAAATAACAACTGTGATATTGCTATTAATTATTAAATAATAGGCATTTCATATAGTTTTGATGCCGTCTTTGCGCCCATCGGCCTAACACCAATTTATTTCACATTCCGGCTGTAGGTGAGCTCAAACGTATATACATTTGGTTGGTACATAAAGGAGTATTTGAACTGAGCAAGGGAACAGATCAACTAACAATACAGGTCCTGTGACTTTTAACAATGCAGTCGTTCGAGACAAGTTAGCCTACTCCACGATATAATTTGGATTGCCATACTATTTGAATACTGGAAAGTATAATCGGCCTCGATCTAAATAAAATACATTTGTAAAAACATTTTAAATTTAATATCCAAAAATTAGTGTCAAAGAAGCTTTTTAAATCATTATGCTATTATATTAATTAATTATATACGTGTAAAAAAATATTAGAAAAGAAAAACGTAAATTCATTACTCGCAGTCGAGTACTTTTTTTTTAAACTTCAGGAGCAACCTCATTCATGACGTTCTCAGTGTGCTTGCCTTCAGCAATGTTATCATGCTTCTCATCAAGATGAGCCTGTCTAGATTCAGGGGTGTTGTCGGGAACCCAAGTAGAGGTCTTCCAGGCAGGAATCTTAGCATTCCACATCATTTCAATCTCCTCAAGAGTCTTACCCTTAGTTTCAGGGAACATGAAGTAGACATGGACGGTCATAACAACACAGAAAACAAGGAAAATAATGTAAGTTCTCCAGGTAATGTTCTTGAAGGCAGTAGGAACGAACATGGCAAGGGCAAAGTTAAAGATCCAGTTGGCACCAGCAGAGATACCAGAGGCAAGTCCACGCTGTCTGGTAGGGAAGATTTCAGAGCAGTAGAGCCAGATACCAGGACCCCAGGTAGGAGCAAAACTAGCAACAAACAAGTAAGAAACAGAAATGATAGCCCTGGAAGCATGCTTGTTCTCAACGGTGATTCTCACAAAATCGTTATCAGAAAGGCCTTCAAGAGGAATAGAGTAGACACCAAGCAGAATACACATGATCAAAAGCCACAAACCCATGAGAAGGGAACCAGCCATCAGTACTCTACGTCTACCCCAAGAGTCAATGAATAAAAGAGCAGGAACAGTCATAACAACGTTGATGACGTACTGAATAGATGAGGAAACCAACACAGTGTTGCCCTCAAAGCCAGCCATCTGGAACATGTAGACAATGTAGTACATCATGACATTCATACCCGTAAGCTGCTGCCAAATCTGAGCAGAAATACCAACAGAAGTTCGAATAATAGAATCCTTTCTGAAAAGATCAACAATAGAGGTTTGAGCAGCCTCCTTTTCTATTTCAACGGCCTCTCTGATTTCCTCAATTTCGAGGGCAACGTCAGGATGGTTGACATCACCATTTGACTGGATCATGGAAATAATGTGAATAGCTTCTTCCCAACGGCCGTTCTTGGCCAGCCATCTGGGAGACTCAGCAAGGAAGAAAGTACCAGCAAAGAGAATAGCACCAGGAATCATCATGATACCCCAAGCAGTTCTAAAGGAAGCATTTCCCTCAATAAAAGAACAGCCATAGCCAATGTAAAACATAATCATGATACCCCAAGTGACAGCCCATTGGAAGAGACCACCGAGACGACCTCTAATTTTCTTGGGAGCCAACTCAGAAATGTAAACGGGAACGGTGGAAGAAGCAAAACCAATACCAAAACCAGCAATAAGACGGCCACAAATAAGTTGGGCAAGGTCTCGAGAGGAACACTGAATAGCGCAACCAACAACCCAAAACAATGAAGCAATTTGAATGACAGGACGACGGCCCAACTTATCAACAAAGTAACCACAGACAATAGAAGTTAAGAAAGAACCACCGGCCATAGAGGCGGTAATACCACCTTGGGCAATGGAACTGGGGTGGTCAAAAAACTCAAGGTAAGCCTCCTGATCGACAAAAGAAGAAACGGAAGAAATATCAAAACCGAATAGCAGGCCACCGATTGTAGCAATCGATGCCAGAACGTAGGGATTGTAAATTTTATACATAATTTTTTGGTGTAAAGTTAAATGAAGAGAAGAATGATGACCAGAACCAAAAACTGGGGGAAATTGAAACACTATTTATACTTTGGATTTGCAAGATATTCTCCATGAAATGTAAGTTGTTTGTGGAGGAACAAAAGACTTTCAAAAAAAAATACCATCAAACCAAGCATATTGAACTTTAGCAGATCCGAAGACCGAAAGAACGAGCGGAGAGTCAAAAAGAAATGGGATTGTTTTTTCCAGGAAATAATTTCTTTTGTTTGTCCCAAACACTTTTGCGGAGATGGTCACCATTCATTTTTACTTTTTTATATTTGCATTTTGGGTGTTGTTGCTTACTCATTTATTCTTAATACTTTGGAGCCCATGAAGAGGCAGTCAAATGGCCAACGGAAAAACTCTTTTGTCCACGGAGCCCAGACCGGTCTCAGGCCCTGCCAAGAGATGGCCCATAAAAAAAAAATGTCAGTCAGAACAGACAGTCATACCAAATTTCAAACATTGAAAAACATTAATTTTGTGTGATGCTTAAAGCCTGCGTGATACAGGTAAAATAAAGCCGTTGTTGTAAATCCGGGGTTACGCGGAAATAGAGGGCACGCTCATGCTTTTGAAAACTGGAGATTTTTATTTATTTTTTTATTTTTTTTTTTATTTCTCGAATGAACCAAATGTAACATTGGTAGATGCCAAATGTTAAGGTGCTTGAACTGTATAACAATTTAATTTTCATACATCATACGTTTTTAGCCTGGCACTGCAGATGCCCAAATTGGCAACTGGCACCAAAGTTTTATCCGGAGCGCTTTTTGTTGAGTATGGGGAAAAAGAACTGGCACATATCACGCTTTCACACGTCCTTAGTGGGGTCTCACATATATTATTTCTGTTCATAGCTCCGCGGCAGATAGTGATCTGGAGAAGTACCTTAGTCATGCAGTTAATACCTATGCTGCAACACTCTACCCCCATAAAGGCACTAAATATGAAGTAGGTGTGTGCATATTAGAATAAGGTGTACATTTATAAAAAGCTTTTTTACGGGTGGTTTTTTTATAATGTTGACAACGCTTCGGAGACACCGGGTTAAATCATGCGCTTCACCTACTTTTTCCGACACACAGAAGTTCAATAGTGGTAGATGGCCATCTTGATGAGACCAAGTACTAGCCGTTTATAGTCCAGTCAACAGCAGGTCTAGGATGAGTCTAGAATTAGCAATGGAAAGCAAAATAAAATCTGGTGAGAATTTCACACCACCGGTTTCAGTATCCCAGACCCTGATTTCTGACATGGTACGATTGAATGCCCTAGTGAAATTTGACATTCTGTGTATATAAATAATTTAGTAACAGGTACAATTTTATTCTTGGACAAAAACGTCATGATAATTTTATTTTTATTAAAAATTTTCATGGAGGACTGCAAGTTAAATCCAATTTGGTACACAGTGTACAAGTTTTCTCTTTGTTTAACCCGACAGCGTCTGTGTAAACTTAGGCTACCGACTATAGTATAGAACCGTATGATCATTTGATTTCATCTACGGGATATGTAACTTTAAAATCTGTGCTCATTTGATAAAATCAGATAGTTCTAGTAATGGAATTTTGTTATTTAGTTACATTTATTCATCTATTTTTTTTTGTATGTGTGCACATTCTGTTAAGAAAAATTTAATGCTGGAAGTGGACTTGGCACAGAAATCCAAGATGCAGTGTCTCATGATTATAAATAAACAGGATAGACAACAAGCCACCTATTGCATAATATGGTGTTATATACTCCCTTGACAATCCTCAAACCAGGGTAGCCATTGTGTTCTTGAGCTTTTTAAAAGTCTTGCCTTGAATATCAACTAAATGAAAACAGTCTCTATAGATAGGTTCCGGTTCTATATAAATTCAACCAAAGTTCTCTCTCGATTATTATATCGGGTTAGCTGGCAGTCGTTAAATCATTATCAAATCACTGTTTTTTGGACAGCTAACCCAAAGCAACAGTCTAGAATAAATTCACTAGTTAGTTTGTCATCAATCGATTTGGCAAGAGTTACAAATTCTCTATCCGTTTCTGGGTAAAACATGCCATTCTATAAACAACAAAATATCTAATAGCCTAAATCTATGGAGGCAAATGTACCTAGTGAAAATAGAGGTCTTGTAACTAATTAGTGAAATAAAAACAAAACACGCTGAGGCTGGACTTTCAATTCGTGCAAAGGATGTCAACTATTTAACCGTTTCAAAAAAAGAATTTACAAAATACAACAAATATTTATAATAATTTATCAATGACTTGGTATCTTTAAATTCACTACCGTACTTTCTAATGATCAAAAATTGAATTATTCCTGCAAAATTAGTAATTTGTGATAATTTTAAAACATGTGTGTATAGAATGAGATTTTAATAGAGTTTATTTTGCAACCCATTACGCCCAATAGACTGAAAGCAATCCCAATGAGCCAGAGAATGAATGTATGGATAAAAGAATCATGTGCATACTAAAACCCTAAATGTACCATATCAGCACTGGAAATGAAAGGATTTAATTTCAACTGATTGTAAGTTTTTGAATACAAGTATTGAAAGCCATCTATTTCCATTATTATCAATAAAGTTAGCAGTCAAATTTACAGCGCAACCATTGGTATAAAAGTTTGCACTACTGTATGAGCTTCCTATTCTAAAGGGTTTCATATAAAAACAAAGGGCACTGGCCAGAATTAAACATTGTTATAACCAACATCTGAGCTAAAAGCGTTTCAAATTCTTCAATTCTATCATATGAATATAGAACAGCATTTTGTGATGACCGGCTTTTTAGCCATTGAAAAAGAGCCATTTCATAACTCCGTGCTCATGAATGCGGGGATAAGGCAAATGGCCTAAAACCTCGGCCCTGATGCTTATCAGTATACAAGTACTAGAGAATGCTGGGATAAAATATAAAGTCTATTTATTGTTATAATATCTAGAACTCACCAAAGAAGCAAAGGGAGATAAAATATGTATAGGTCTAACACTTATCTAAATAAGACTCACAAGGTTACGCTCTCTATGCGGATAGGAGGGTTTAACATTTAAATCTTGATATAACCTATGCTGCACTTTTTAGCTTGCGTGCTGAAATGTAATCTTGCTTAATGCAATCACACTGGTTCCCTTACAGGGTGGTCGCCTGCTCAATAAATACTTCTTGAGAAAAGTATTTTGGAACTGCATAAAAACTTTCAAAATCTGTACAATACTTTTATCAGCTTTGTGAAATTTTTGCATCTTAAAATATAAATATTAACCACAGTGATGTATTGTATGAAAAAGTAAAAGCATGGTAAGTGCAAGCTAATGTCATGTATTTAGCTGCGTCATAGCAGGTTGGGTTAACCCCAGCTACCGGTTGAGAGGAAACTAGCACAGCACAGAAACTACACGACACAAAAAGTAAAAACAATCCAACAGCAGCTGGACTCTTGTCATCATCTCACTATCCTTGTCATTACTTTGCAAAAACAGGTTTGATTGCATCATACGTGGGCAGCGATAGTCATAGCAAGTGGTTACAGAAGAAACCTAAACTACTGAAGGACTACCTATTGAGATTGTGCTTGAGTACAAGCTTTATAATTTTTATTTGTGCTATCCGACGGTAAAAATACTTGAATCTACCACTTTCAGGGTCCAGAAATGAGCCCCTCATGAGTGAGGGTTAACACAGACACTAGTCTTTTCCACTACCAAATGCTATAGATAGAGCTCTAGCGGAGTAATCAATCTTAGCTATTCATATCGGATATATTAATTCCCCGCAATCTTATCTTAGTAAGTATAATTTACATGCTATGGAATCAAACTTTTGGTTAACGCATAAATAGTTTTTGCGGGAAATAGGCTTATTATTCAGCTAAGACATCACCCCTCAAGGCTTGAGCGCAGTAGTCATGACGATAGGACGCTCACTCAATAAAAAGTTATTTGTTCCATATCATATGATGGTACACCTCAGGGGATTACTATCCTTGGTTTGCAAAAAGTGATGTCTTGAGGACAATAAACCAAGTTTATTTTGCCAGAGAGAACGAGTTAGTTGTGCCTTGGTTTAGAGTCCTATAGAGAATTTGCAAAAAATAAAGCACTTCAAATCTGATTAGTGTTGACTAAAATTAAAATTTAAAATCTACCGTAGCCGCTCTCTTTCTACTTGCAAGTACTTGTAGTTATACGAAGCTTCTGCTATCTGTTCAAATAAACCCGTCCTATCAGCACTAATTAAGAACTCTCTCCGCTTTTATTTCTAGTTTCACTACCTACGCCAACTTGCTTATTCCTCATCTTTATGCTCACATACTGTCCCTTTAGCAACAGATCAAGCCTACTCTTTCGTTCCATATTTCTCTATAGATCTCTATATCAGGTATTGTAGGATATGGTCTTCTCTCTAGGCGACTCTGCTATTAGAGCTCTGAGAGTTGTGGGATGACCTTATGTTTTGTCTGAAAATAAATGGCACGAAGCCTTTTGTGAGGGCAAGGGCTAACACTACAGGTATCAATAGTGTGCACAACAAAGAAATTTCAAGTTGTACCGATTAGAAGAGGTAATCCTAATCCACATATATGTAATATTAGTGTTCTTCTGTTTATATATATTTTGTCTTTTATTTCCTTAACACGTATATAATTAAGTTCATTTTAATTTACTTTTAATATTTATCTTACTGAGGACGTCCAGATTTAATCGAATAATATCAACAAAGGTTAGCCTGATAAGGCTACTGACCCAAGACTTGCAAATTTCGGAGTTCAATGATCTACTGAAAACTAATCAGAACAGTGAAGACAAGAGCTGGAAATATGAATAATGGACTATAGCAAACACTGACGGAGTAACAGTTTTAAAGCCAGGAAAATGCGTGTCCAGAATTAGCCAACTAGTCAAGGGGGTGCCATTCCCAGAGCTCCAGCAGAATGTTTAAACCTCTGACCAGCAGTTCTACACGCCTAGGTCAAGTGTAAACTGAAACCAATTCTCATGTACCAAAGATTTACTGAAATTTCTAGACAGTTATGAAAGATCCTACCTTTAGACAAGTAAAGTCTATAGGACTGGCACCAGAGATACTCAGTGTCAACATTAGGGTAGTAAGTCTAACGGTGTTGATAGGGTGGAAGTAACAAGTCAACTAGCAAAGTGTAGTAATTATGGAGTTAATGATTTATCAATTATAAAGATAAAATACTAAATTATAAAAAGAAAGACTATAAAAATATTTATAAACATGTTGGTAGCCTGTATTCTTAATAGAAGTTTGCTTAAACCAGACAAAATAAAAGAATATTTGTCTAGGTACACATTTAATCAAAATGATGACAACTTTGACCATTTTAAAGCAAAAATGCTATCCCTAATAATCTGTTATATCTTATAACGTTGATTTGTAAAGGTATCTTCATAGTGATACATTGTTGATGAGAAGTAGCCACTATCATGAATGTGATTCTTGTTTCATGTTCAGTATTACAGCACATTGTTGATTGATCTTAAAATGTTAAGTTTTTTGAATCTTCCAATAACAGGTAACTCAGTAGCGGCCATCAATCGACACAGGTAGAGCTGTATAAAACTCGACACGGGGCGATACAAGGGAGACGTTGAGCAACTCAGATCTCGCTCTAGTACGAAGCACGGTGCTGGGAATAGGGAGGAAGTAAGTGACTGTATAATCCACATTAATCAGCATATAGAAGCCAAGTAAGCAAGAATAAAAACAGATTACATACATATAAATACATAACAGGTAACTCAAGTAAATAATGTATACATTTTTAGACCAATCCCAAAGCTTTACAACTTTTTCATTTGCAGAATGGAATTACTCTTAGATCTGTTCTGGTTTTGAATCTTTACCCTTCTTCCATCTCTTTATTGAACGCCATATGATTAAATTCACTCTCAGAAACCATTTATTAATGTTTAGAAGTTTGTCTTTTATCTCTGTTTAATCATTTTGGATAATCTATGTAATGATTAAAGCCATGATTCATGAGTGCAACAAAAAGGTAGGAAATATTCTCTTGAAACAAGGGTCGTCATGGCGCGTTGAAACCCTAAAGTAAATTGACAAATAACTAAACTTATTGTTTTTCCATTTACTATTTCTTTTTTACAGATAGTCATTGTTCAAGAGGACTTGGGTAGGTCTCCTAGAGTTAATGCTATAAATTCATCTTATCAAAATTGCGGAGAACCGTTAAAATATAGGTGACACCTACATCCTTTCGTTCAAATATGAGAAGAACAAATTGGACTCTTGGATGCAAGTCCCTATTGCTAAGTACACCCAGATAGGCATATTTGGCTATAGCTCTCACTCCAAGAATGAGAAGGCAGAGACCATGAGCTACGGATCGGGCCAACGAAAAAAAGTTATGAAGAATACAGTAGACAACAAGCAGAGCAATTTGCCATACATACCAGACGCTAATGGCTAGACCATTGAGCAATAATGATTCATGGGCCCCTGAGCCTGAAATTTAGCTCGAGTCACAACGAAATATTGAGTCTGAGGGTCGCAGTTCATGAGCCAGAATATCACATAGTCAATTATTGGAGTGAGAATTTGATATGATAGCACTGTGCTTATTATAATAGATTTAAGGGAGTGCAACAATATGTGGTATGCAAACGATAAAGTCTCTGCTGCAGAAAACAATGGTGATTGTTACTGCTAATTGCAAAAAGCAAGAGAAGACAACGAGATAAAAAAATATAAGCAAAGCTTAGTACATAAAAAAACAAACTGGCGTGGGCCAGCAATACAATAAGAAAAAGAATGGCAACGATGTTGATACCATAGCTGAGGTTTTAGAAGAAGAACTTAACAGAACCCCAAGACAGGAATTGAGGACAAAATGTTGATAATAATAATGGAGGAACTAAAGAACATGTGTGATCAGGATGCAAAAAAGCAACAAGATTTTTTCATCTCAAGAAAGAAGTGCATTGCTAGCATAAAGTGGCAATAGGGTTGCATGATGAAATCGGCAAATCTAGAAGAGAGACTACGGGACTCAAAATAAATGTAGTAGAGTTCGAAAAGTCAATTAGGGGTAAGAACTGGGAGACAGAGACTACTATGAATATGAATAATTTTGAGGAAAAAAGACCAAGGTTATGAAGTTAGTAGAGAGAATGTACAAGACATTACAGAACTTATGAATGGCAAAGCTAGCAGAATAGGAGACCAAATCTCACGTAGCGGAGATCCACGGAAAAATTAGTATTGCAGATAAAGATTACGAAAAAAAGTTAGATAAAATCTCGATCGCGATGGACAACAGGCTTGAAAGGTACGAGAAGGAAATCAGGGAAAAGATAAAAAAGTCCAGCAAGCAGTGGAGAAGCAGGTGAAAGATGCAGTGGTCGTAACTAACACAGTTAAGCAGGCCAAAGAAGAAGGTTGAAATAACAGGTAACACCCAAAAAGAGATAGCAAAGAACATTACACGGCAGATGAAGAGCCTTCAGAAAAACCCATGGCAGACAGTTGCTTACAAGAAGTGAGCCGAAGTGGTAGATATAAAAACCACAGCCCAATTGATTGACCGGGACCATCTTTCTAACCTAATAGCAAAACACTCAATTAATTTAGAGCGTGATGGAAAAATATGTAAAGAAAAAACTAGAGTTGACAAATTGACGGCATCTTTGACAACCATCATTACTGAAAATCTTCGAGAGTCAAAAACAAAGGTTAGAAGGACTTTCTAGGTTCTAGTAACTCCAAAAAATCTGGGGCGTGCTATCCTTGGTGAAAGAAATACAGCTACACACAGTTGTCTCTCAGCTTACAATATGATATTACTACAAAGAAAACTTCAGAGACTTTTGAATGTATTTTTCAAAAGCTATTCCCTCCGACCCCAAGCAGCGGGTTACTGAGTGTCCCTTCAAAGCTTACAGAGAATTATAGATGGCTCAAGCTGAAAGATTCAGAAACTGTGCAGGTCTTGTAACAGCTCCATACAAAGCTCCTGATCCAAACAAAATTGAAACAATTTTAATCAGAAAAGCTTGGAAAGTTGGCAGTTGTCGACAAGTGACCACTAGACTCTTCTCTGAATGTGTTATAACCGGGTATCACCCGAAGGCTCTTAGTGTAGGCCAGACAACGGCTCTGAGAAAGCCAAACAAATCTGAAACACCCACGAGGTCATACCTCTTAATTAATTTATTTAACTGTTTGTGAAAAGTACTCGAGAAGGTGGGCCAAAGAAGATTAGTACCGCTGATAGCTGATACAAGACTGAAACAACGGTTTGGAGGGCACAACAGTTTCTTTACAGCTAATGCACTTTCAAGACTGATAAACTATCCTGAAATAAACCAAAACCAGGACCGTATTACATCTGGTCACATCCAGATGGAAACGACGAACTGCAATAAAATAAATGGACATAACGACGGCTAACAGGGGACCCAACTAATGAGTTCGGTCTGGGGGAGTAAGTTCTTCGTATAGTCGACACAGGACAAGGCTCTCCTTGAGCAAAGTAACTGCCAACAAACAATACAGATAGAGTTGTATAGAAAGTTGACACGAGGCGATACGAAGAAGAAGTTGAGCAACTCAGATCTCACTCTAGCAGAAAACTCGGTGCTTGAAATAGAGAGGAAGTAGGTGACAGTATAATCTATATTGTTTAGTAAATTTAGAATAGTATGTAAGAATAAAAACAGATTTAAAAACAAACAAACAAACCGTATTACATCTGTGTTTGCTATTGATATCAAGGGCGCATTTGGTAATGATATTATTCTGAAAACTATGTTAGATATGGATTTCCCAGAGGACTCTAGGCGTTGGATGAACTATTTTCTGAGCAAACGAAGAACAAGCTTAATAAATCAAGATGAGGTAATAGAGTCTACGGGTATGGATTTGGGTATTCCCAAGGGGTTGTAATTCTCACTGCTTATATTTTTGATTTGCACGAATTCTCTATTCAATAAGATTAGGGAGACTTGTGCTGATGTTGGTTTTATTTATAACATTACTATCTACAAAGATAGTAGAGACATTAATAAGAACACAGAAACGCTGAAAAATATGTTGCATATCTGCCATGAGTGGACAAAAGAGTGCCACACCGAATTTGATTATGGCAATAAACTAGGATTCTTGCATGTTTACAAATCCAAACGTGGACGGTCGAAAAAAAAGAGGTTCAAGAAGGCCTATGTTACTGGTTACCGGCTTGGGCAAAGGGTAAGATTAGAAAACTTTGAAGTTGCTGGGGGTAACACTTGGCTGTGCGCTCAAAATCCAAGCGCACACAAGAAATGTTGCTTCTAAGGCTAAAAAAGTTTTGGGAATTATAAGAAAGTTCGGAGGTATATACAAGGGTATCTCTTATCAAATTATGAAACAGGTCTATCTTTTGTGAATACGACCAATCTTTGAATATACTAGCCCAGTTTTATACAACAAACTGACCGGTTAATGGAAGGATAAAATTTAGAAAGTGCTGAATACTGGTTTATGCAAGATTGTAGAAGATCTCAGGCCTGCACTAGTTAGGGCAATGCAGAGTGATGCTGTAATCCTGACAGTGAACATACGAATGAAAAAATCCGTCATCGATTTGCCATCCGAGCTATTTAAGTTGTAAATCTCGGGAATACCGTGTAGAGACTCACCAACCACAACAAACTAGCTGAGAGTGACCTTAAAATTCTTTTTTCTAGAGCCAAGCAAATGAATGGTATTAATGATGAAAAATATTGGAACAAGCATCCACATTATAAGCAGCCAAAGTTTTATTGCGAGAAAAAAATCTCATGAAGCTTTGCAAAGGCTGAAAGGCATTTGTATGTTGCTTTGCGCGGTAAATGAAAATCATATTATGAAATACTAGGTGAACTACCAATACTACTTCACTACCCAAAGGGAGCTTTATGGAAGAAAGTACCCCAATCCACGGAAGCATCTCATGACTAGCCTGCCGCATCATACCTTCAGTAATTTGTTTCAACTTTGTACAGGTTACGGTGTTCTGGGAAAGTACTTCAAATGAACTATATCAGTGAGCAAAATCATTATTGCAAGTATGGTAAACTGGAAAAAGTCAAGAACGTTCCAAGGGAGTCTCCTTTGATTCCTGTAGGGCAAGACTGCTTAAGAAAGGTTTTTTCATAGCTTGATTCTAAGATTCTTCTTGGCACTGAGAAAAGACTTTAAGCAAAAGTCAAGTTCTTAACCTCGTTACCACTGCTTCTTTGTCGATGGCTCGCTTGACTAGAGCAGCTTGTTAACGGGTTACTAAGTATTGATCTCTGGTATCAACCTAATAGGTGCCATTTACTGTAGGCTTCTCTTGACATATGAAATTATACATGGAACAATTTCACATTGTTGTAGTTTATTTATTCATTTAGTTCAATTTCTTTTTGAATAAATGAAAAAATAAAAAGTAGTCATAGATGTTACTTTCGATATTTAAGGATTAGTTCAATAAGACTAAAATAAACACAAAAGATGCATTGGCTATAAAGAAGATTTTTTTTCACATATCCCCATGCCTTTTTTGTTTCACCAGATTAACGGAAAACGGAGTTTGGATATTGTGTTGCAAAGCCGTGCCTATGTTAGATTTAATGGTCTGTATCCGTGACTTGACAAGTGATGGGACAACCTCATTAAAACCTTAATTGCAAGGGTGTGAATATGTGGGTAGCAAACAAACAAAAAAGGAGCTTACTTAACAGGATATTCATACCTTAGTGATTATTTTGCTAGCACGGGTATATGACTATAATACAACCGAATGTCAATCAATTTGGTAAATTTATCTTTTGCTATTACATTCATATATGGAAATAAGTCACGGTACTATGCGGTTCAGTATTTAAGAAATATTGAATATTTCTATTCTCGGTTGAAAGCGCATCTAACATATGCTTCCCTACAATGCAGCTTTTGCTCTGACTGAAGGCCACTGTATGCTATCCGAAGCCAAGACCATTTTAAGAAATGACGCTTAAAAAAGCTAGATGTTGTGGCAATTATTCAATCCAAATCAGGGTTTTGTTAACAAGTTGTTTACTGAAATGAATTACACTCCCAAATACCCTTGAGCATTCCTTGATCAGTTTGCTCAAAATAACATTCCCGGGCTATTTGATTCAAAGCGTGTTTTGAGATTTACAAATAAATCTCGATCTTTCCGTTTTGTTTTCGTATCTAAGTAAAAGCTGCTAATAGCCCTAGTTCTAGATAATCGTCATGTTCCAATACCTATCCATATAAATCTCAATTTGTTAATATAGGTGCTTGTACACTCTATAAACTCCAGTATAAATATTGATTGCGTTTTTAATTTTTCTTTGGTTAGTATATCTTGTTTCCCACAAACAAAAAAAATATGAAATCAATTTGTCAGTACAGCCAAAAATATGTATATACCATTAGGAATACCGCACTTATTAAACCAGGATTATGTGTTTTAAATCCATGGGATCCCACATTTTTTTCGATGGAGTTTATTTTTGAACACATTTAAAAATCGAATTAATTTTTTCAGGAGAAAGAAGAATTCAAATTAAATTCATATCCGATGCTACCTGCAGTGGGCTGAGTTTAGATGATTCTCAGTGGTATTAATTTGAACGGGTCTCAATAATCACTCTGAAAGGGAATTTTTTTCTTACCCCAACAGCAACAATTCTAACAAGGGAGTTTTGCATTTATCAGTTTTGCACTGATGAATCAAGTTATGAGCGTAAAGATATTGCTGACGACACCCCAAGTAAACTTTTATTTCAAATTTCCACGTGTAGATTTGGTTTTGTTTGCGTTGTACCAAATTCCAAGGATCTAAATTAACCTACCTAAAAATTAATGGTACAAATTTTAATAGCAGTATATATGTTGACTTTAGAAATGTAAAAAAATTGAAAACGAATTGTTAAATTCAACACCATGACTTCAACCCATCAGATAGAAATAGCTTGAACATAAAACATTATGCTGTCAAAAAACTGTTATCACGTCAGGCGATAATCTAAGAAAAAGACACCATCAGAGCAAAGATACTGTTGGCCTTGAGAGTTTTAGTTTTTCTTTATGCTATTTATGAAATGATAATTACATATTCAGAGTCAGAGAACTGCAAATGGAATTTATTCAGTATCCCTATTTGCAATGCACTTGGTGGTGTATTTCTCTAAAATAAAGCTCCATTCTCCATTCTTTGAATAACAAATAGAGTGTTGATAAAAGACATCAAAGACCTCTTCATTCCATTATGATAAAAGTTTAGCGTAAGAAAAATAGATTATATGAGAAAGAATTTTTTTTTTTGACTGGCAAACCAACAACCCAGTATCAACAACAGTGGATTATCTACGCCTTGAAAGGGTTTGATGCTTTTTTTTTTTTTTGTGAAATCCGCTAAGCACATTATAGTCAAGGATTTTAGCGGAGAAACCTAATTTAGAATAATGGGTGACCACCATTTCAATAGGGTTATCTGGACTTAATGATGATTCTCCGCCAGTTTAATTCCACCTACTGTTATCCGCGGCCTGCTGCAATAACAAACAACTTCAATATTCATTACCGATAGTATCTGAGAAACCAATCATTAGCAAAAAACATACCTTGTTATGGCTATAATTTGAAATGCAATGGAAATTGATTGCAACATTCTATGCTCCCAATTTTATCATAAATACCTTTTTTTTCTCGTCCCCTATGTTTATTTTTTGCCTTCAACAAGTCATTCACACAACCTACAACTATCTTAGCATTAACCACTCAGCATGATTGATTCAATCACCAACTCCGTGCTTGGAAACATTTTGAACTACGTTTCTAATCATAAACTTTTCCCTCATCCTGAAGAAAAACCTTCCTTTGTTGTTCCCGACAAGTATCTTTCTTCAACAACCAACACCAGTAGGCGCAACAGCAACTACAAAAAAAAGGAGTTAAACAATACTTCAACGGCTGACCAGTACACAAATGGAACTATGACGGAAAGCTCCAACACGATAATCAATTCTGCCTTTGTAGATCTAGAAAAAAAGTCAAGGAATGACGAAGATGAGAACGACGATGGTTTCAATGACACTACAAAAGACAACGGCTATATTGTAGTTGATTGGTACGGCGATAATGACCCTGAGAATCCCCAAAATTGGTCGAATTTAAAAGTCTGTTGGATTATTGGTCTCACTGGTCTATTGTGTCTCGCCATTTATATGGGATCGTCTGTCTATACTCCTGGTGTTTCTATGATAATGGAAGATCTCAACACCACGCAGGTTAAGGCTATCTTGCCTTTGACTGTTTTCATTCTGGGTTATGGTATTGGCCCAATGTTTCTGTCGCCACTGTCTGAACACCCGCCTATTGGCCGAACTTACATTTATGTTGTCACGCTTTTCATTTTTGTTATTGTACAGATTCCCACTGCATTGGTAGATACAATTGAAAAAATTGTTGGCCTACGTTTAATTGCTGGTTTTATGGCATCCCCAGCTTTATCTACTGGTGGTGCTACTATTGGAGACATGGTGCATCCAAAAAACTTGTATAAAGGTTTGATTGTCTGGGCACTTTTTGCCTTTTCAGGCCCAACTTTCGGTCCTCTTATTGGTGGAGTCATTACCCAGCTTGTGAGCTGGCGCTGGACCTTTTGGTTCTTGTGCATTTTATCTGGTTCTGTCTTGACTCTTCTTATTATATTCCTTCCTGAAACCAATCATGACACTATTCTTCATCGACGCGCTATAAGGCTAAGAAAGCTCACAGGGAATGATAAAATCAGATCAAAGTATGAGATTGAGAAAGAAACCAAAACACTCCAAATTTCTGATCTTGCCAAAGAAACTTTATGGCGCCCTATTTTCATTGCCTTTTTTGAGCCCATGGTTCTTTCGCTCAATATTTACACTGCTTTTATCTACATTATTGTCAACTCTTGGTTTGAAGCATTCCCTATTGTTTTTGAAGGTACTTATAATTTTAATCTTATCGAGAGCGGTGCAGTTTATATTTCTGCCAATCTCGGTGCCATGTTGGGTGCGTCTATTTACCTTTACTGGGTGGGACAAATTTCTCGCGAGCCAAATCCGGCCATTGAAAAATTTTTAAAACCAGCCATGTTTGGCTCATTTTTTCTCCCCGTCGGTCTTTTTATTTTTGCTTGGGGATCAAGTCCCAAGACGCATTGGATTGCCCCCTGCATCGGTACATTTATATTTTGCATTGGTGCTCTCAACATTTTTCAGTCTGTTTTTAACTATCTGGGTCGCGGTTTCTACCGCTACCTTGCGTCTGTGTTTGCCGGTAACTGCCTTATGCGCTCTTGGTCTGCGGCAGTCTTTCCGCTGTTTGTTTCCCCCATGTATCACAACACTGCAATCAAAGATTTTCCAGTTGGTCCTGGAGGATCAATTCTTGCTTCTGTATCAGTGTTGATGGTTGCTATTCCATTTGTAATTTACAGGTTTGGTGTGGCTCTTCGTGGCAGATCTAAATATGCCAACTAAGTTGGTTGATTTATTTTAAAACATAGAAGTGTTTACTTATTTATTGAAGTGTTGAAGTAAGAGTTTAATCATGATATATTTTTTATTATTTAAATTGGCTTTTCCTTAAAGTAATATGTCAAAAAATAGTTCAGTAATAGCGCTGCCGAGGAATTAATTATAATTTTTAATAATAGTATCCCTGGCTTGTTAAAACTGGATTCTGTAGATATGTCCGTGATACTTGGGGCTAAAATTCTTAAACAATTCTAATAACATCAGGTCCTGAAAATTGAATACCAAGAATAGCGTATCATCCCCAATGGAACAAATTAAATGATATTTGTAAAGCATGTAAGAAAAAGTACACATTACTTCTAAACTTAAGAAAGTAGATAGATAATCGTTAACGGAGCTGGTATTACAAACCAAGAGACCATTGGATCTAATTATATTTATCAATTCTGTTTCATGTTCGTACTCTACAATCAATAAAAACTGAGCCTTATAGACTACTTTTAGTCTAATAATATTATTCATATCAGAAAATGTATTGATGAGTCCTCACGAAAACCTTTGCATACGCTTCATTAATGCATATATTCATCCAGGTTCGGATAACGCACTTCCTTGGTATTCCCTCTATCATGAACTAACTATATGATTAATAACCCTAACCTACGCTACGCCCATAACTAGCGTATGATACTTAATGTTGAAATGGTTGTCCCCAGTGATCTTCCATTCCATTAATATATATCAATATCCAATAATATTTCTCCCTTTAGATTCAATAACATCGAGTAGAAATGTCTCCCGTTGCATTAAGTGTCGCAGATTTCCCTCTAGCAGCAAAGCAGCAGAAAGCCTAGTATAGATAAAATTGGGAGCAATGATAATTTTATTGCAAAAGAAAAAAAACATCCTTTTGAACCTTATATAAACAGGTTGTAGTTAGGTCGAAGTTTAAAAGGCTGGGTACAGTATGGGGGTACAGCCAAAATGGGAAGTGTAAGGATTGATTTTATTTTCATAGTAAGGTTGAACAACTTTTTTTTTGAAAAATGCAAAAAAATTCGTTATTTTTAAAACCTTTGGCTTAACATTTATAAAATGTGAAATAAACGTTTATGATTTATTGCTCATCTTGATTGCTTCAGGTGAGGGCTGTCATATTTTGTTACTGAGAAATTGGCAGTTTGTTTTTGAAAAATTGAAAAAAATTCGTCAAACAGTCACATGATGATAATACCAAAACAATCATTTATTTCAGGGGTCCATCAACAAAACTGAGTAGTCAACCGTTAACGATAACAAAAAAAAAGGAAAAATAAAAACCAAATCTTTTTTCACAGAATTTACTATTTCCACACTTCTTTAACAATCAACAACCAACAATCAACTA
>Ga0160505_100277_pt1 | contig 34143 bp, 30 predicted proteins | sample DIDeMG_FD_108225 | JGI IMG/M metagenome (GOLD analysis project Ga0160505, IMG submission 108225) | Enriched chicken feces microbial communities from UW Madison campus, WI, USA - DID2874_E49_Stillage MG | ecosystem: Host-associated > Birds > Digestive system > Large intestine > Fecal ... | reverse complement strand
GTGTACAATGGAACTAGCCCTGACAAGCTAGATCCTCCCAGCTTCTCTACAGTCCCTCCCATTTTAGCCCATTTAGATGAATTGACGGACAAAGAAGAGATCGACGCGCTTACTGCCTTTGCAAACAAAGAATTTCCCGGTTTCCTACAACTTAATAAGATGGAGGTGTGGCTAGAACCTGGAGATATGCTTTATCTTCCGTGTGGCTGGTTTCACGAGGTGACGAGCTATTCCTCAGAACTGGGCAGTGCCCATATTGCTTTGAACTGGTGGTTCATGCCTCCTGCTACTTCAGAGGATACTCCTTACCAGGATGACTACTGGAAGGAGGATTTTACTAAGACGCTTGCAGCGATCCAGTATGTGAAAGACCATGGCACCTAGTATTTTGGCTCTGTTGCATTAGTGTCAGTGGGCCAAGACAAGACGGAGATGGATGGCGTCGTTGCAAGAGACAACATGTTGTTTGAATATGAGCTCAACAATTCCATCAGAAACTTTTTTACAATTGTTGGAGTCGTTCGGCGTCCTTAGGGATCTTCCGTTGACCTTCATATGAGACGCATGCCGATCACAGGGGCTCTACGCGGGGTGCATTGGATCATTTAGTCCCAAAGCAGAAAGTGTGCGCGGAATTTGTGGCCAGCAACCATTTGTTATCTTCACGTGATATATGAAACGCAGTCACCGTGATCACGTGCACAAGATCTTTAGAGTGCCAATTGTCAATCTGCATTGATTTTACCCAATTTCTGAGCCGTATTATATTCTGTATGTATTTTTCGTAGGTTTCGACCCTTGTGGTTTCAATGGAAGTGTCAATTTCTTAGGATAAGTTATCCTCGGCTCAAAAGGACCTAATTCCGGTTTCGGGCCGTTTCCGGCGAAACCCATTTTGCACCCACGAGTGTCATAGAGACCACAAAACCTACAGAAAAACAAATGTCTAGGTCAAATTAACAACAAGGAATACATCTGAATTACTAATTTTAATTAAACTACCCCTGTTTGTGCTCGGCAAGTATTGCGGTGTTGATAAAAAGGGGTTGCGAAGCACATTTGAGAAGAGAACAGAGCAAACATAGGATTAAAAGACAAAAACGAGGCTAAAATAGTTCTGAAAGGATGTGCACCACAAAGTGAATGAATATAAAACAAATACAAGCTACAAAAAGTCAACCAACACCATCCTCATCCTATTGGCGGAAGAAGCCCTTATCAGGAGACTATCTGAGTATTCCTAGAACAAGGCGATCGAAAATGTTCTTTGTGCAGTACGGGAGTAGTGCGAAGAGCAGGTTTTCTGCATCACTAATAAATGAAAAAATTAATTATCTACAATTATCCCAGATTGCCTGTATTAATTATTGTTTCTCAAGCGCTTGGAACTTGCTATTAAACACCCTGATTGAGTTCACGGGACTTTTTATATTATCTTTTTTTTATCGAAAGTTTTTCCGGGCTTCGTTTTTCCGGCTGTTTCTGCTTTTTCCTAGTGGGTTTGTTGCTACCAGTATGTTGATTTGTTCCCCTTCCTTGAAAACCCAAAATCGGTTGATGGTTTTAAATCATTCCCAAATTCCAATATTAATCGTCTAGCATCCCCATCCTGAGAATCCTTTACTTCTCGCCCTTAGTTATTAGGTTAACTGAGGAGACATACAAGTGCATTATTACCAACCTTTTGTCTGAAGAGCATTTCACTATCGCTGTTCAGAATCTTCTATCGTTTACTCCCCTTATGACCATACTGCTCTACTGATCGGACCTTTCAATCATGGCTATGGCAGATAGAAGACCTCTCGGCATCCCAGTCGCTTCAACTCATGCATCTCCAACTTACAATGCTAACTCGAGTATGAAGCTGACCATCTCTGATTTAAAGGGATCCTACCCCGAGAATGATATCACCTCCTTCAACTCCGACAAGAGCTTGAGCCCCGACTTGTCGCCCACGCTGCGCAGCATCTCTCCTGACTCGTTGATGAACTCGGCCCAGGGTCTGGTGAAGAAACTGACGGCCTCCGTTAGTTCCAGAGACTCCACACCCCCAGCCGCCAACACACTGACCTCTGCTTCCAACTACTTCCCGAAGGCTACCATTGCGGGTCCGATTTTGGGCAAGAAACCCAAGATTTCCACCCGGGTGCCTATTGCAACTGGCATCTCCACTACCATTCCAGTGACTGGTGAAAAGCCCAAGCCGGATCAGGAAGGCGATGCCTCGTTGGAAGACGATGTGTTGTACGCTATTTTCTTGATTTTGTACGAAAAAGACGCCGAAGGTGCTGGTATGACCGTCAAGCAGATCTGTGATATTCTCATTGAGAGACATCCAGATATGGCGCAGTTGTCCAGTAAGACGTCCAATTTGGTGAGTGCCAAATTGAATGCATACGTCAAACGTGTTGAGAAGGGTGACTCCAACTTGAAGTACGCCCTTTCCCGAGAATGGGCCGATGCTCTGCCCAAGCGTATGGTTTACGTCTACCGTGGACTATTGGCCAAGGACTTCCACGTCCACGTCAAGAATGCCATGGATGTCCAGAAGCTGCAGGGAAACCTGAAGTTTATGCAACTGGGCTCGACGTTCACCACTGACAGCTTCGAGGCTGCCAAGCAGTCGGCGTTGTTGAAGCAGCGCAGACAAACCATGTTTGACTTGGGTTCGACTAGACCCACGTTTCTGGAAAGCCCAATTGACCGCAGCAACTTGTTTGTTCCATACTCCTCTGCCCCGGTGGCTGCATCGTTCTCTTCTCTTCACGACGGTGACAGATCTAAGAACGACGACGACGACGACGAACCGGAACAAGACCACGCAAGTGCTGCTCCTACTCCTACCACCACCTCTGTTAAGAAGCTCGCCAACGACTCGGACTTTGACTTTGACGATTTGGAGGTGTTTAACGACACCGACGATGACGCTTCAGACTTCACCATTGAAACCATGAAGAAGAATGGTAAACGGTCTAAGTCCATGTCCTACTTGTCTACTACCAAGAAGACAAAGTTTCTCACTGCCGCTGCTGCTGCTCCAAGAGCACCTAAGACACCATGTTCCCACAGTGCCAACGCAGCTGCTGCTGGCGCTGCCTTACATGCTGCTGCTCTCAAGGCTATTTCGGGCACCTCTTCTGGTCACAGCTCTCAATCTTCTAGTGGCAGCACCTCGCCCAAGTCTCAGCGGAACTGGGCAACGGTGGTGCGTTCTGGATTTTTGACCCAAGAGATTGGTGCTCCGGAAGACCTCAACTTGTCTGATTTGGACAAGTTTTTCAGTTGAACTGGTGAATAAAAAGTGAAAAAAAAAGACAATCGTGGAATGAAAAAAGAAAAAAATACTAAAGATGCCCACGTCAGTTCAGTGTATATTATGATTGTACAGCGTACATTAGATAGTGTAGATCGGGGTAATGGAATTATTGGTTGAGAGTGTGAATCTACAGAGGTTACAATAATGGTCAGGCTTGAGTTATGTATCATCAATATCAAACTATCTAAAGAAGCAAGTTTCCAATAACCATCAAGGCAGCGACTCCACTTCCAATCTTGATAGAACCAGCAGCACCGCTTGGTGAGCCAGAGGCTGAATTGGAGCCTCCAGAACCGGAGGCTTTCGCTGAAGATCCAGACGCAGAAGCACCTTGGAAAGTGGTGATGGCAGACTGAGATCCAGATCCAGAGCCTGATCCAGAGCCTGATCCAGAGCCTGATCCAGAGCCTGATCCGGTCTCAGAAGCTACTCCGGAGTCAGCGGAGCCGGAACCTCCACTTCCAGATCCAAGTGTAGCCATTTGTGGAATACCAGAATTGTCACCACCAACGGAAGCAGCTCCAGTACCAGAGGTAGCAGCGGCTCCAGAAGCAGCATCAGCACCAGAGACAGCACCGGTTCCAGAAGCGGCACCTGTACCAGTAGAAGTGTCCGTAGCTTTACCTGTTGCTCCTCCAGTAGCTACTCCAGTACCAGTAGCTTCTCCAGTACCAGCCGCAGCTCCAGTACTCCCTGCTCCTCCAGCAGCAGCACCACCAGCAGTATTTGCAGTTGCAGCAGCCCCGGCAGCAGCAGCGGTATTGGCAGTATCAGCAGAAGCAGCGGCGGCAAAAGAAACGTAGGCTGCAAGAGCCAAAGAGGATGTAAACTTCATGATTTAGTAGGTTTTCTTTAAAGAATGAACTATTGAGAAGTTTGGTGATTAATACTATTTATATACCCCATAGGTGAACTCAGAGTAGCCCGAATGTAAAACTCGGGTGATTGCTCATAGCCAATAATAGTGAATGGTGGATTTTCAGTTGGTTATGTGTCGTATATAGTGGCTGTGGTGCTGCACTAACACGCACCATTATGTCAAACTAATTGACACATGTAAGGGGAACGCATTCTATGTCTTGCAGTCTTTAAAACTTTTACCTAAGAAGTGCTGTCATGTTGATGTTTATTATCTGCTAGTAGCATGTTTATCATGAAGACCTCGCATGGAAGTCGCTCATCTATTGGGAAAATTCAACCCAATAACTAACCACAGACGAGTGGTCTGGGACTTACAAACATTGTGCTGCACCACCTTCATGGCTGAGCAAAGTTTATTCACGAAATTTTCCTACGCCTCTTTCATAACGGCGTGGCGCTGTCGCAAACGTGGAGTCAATAGGTGTATCATCTATTATGCCATACCACTCACGCTCAAATCGTCAACATCTCCTTTCGTGACGGATCTGACACATACGACATACTTTGAGTTTGAGCCAGTGAGAGTCCACTTTTGTTGCCAGTGGTGTGCTCCTGCTACTAAAATTCAAAATGTCTCCATTCCATTCCGCTTTTGAGCCCAAAATGCGCACTGCCACCTAGAACTAAACAAGAGTTGTACTGATGGTCGTGTCTGGTTGTTCTAGAACTTCAACTAAATGCTGAGAGCTCCTCCAGCTAGGCACAAGTTTCTGCGCGAGAAATGAACCTTGTAAACTGGTGTCTTTTTCGTGAAGTACGCCGTCATATGGTCAGAAGTAGCCACAATTTCCTTACGGTTGGTTTTGTCCGTTGGCTTCTTATCGGATCCAGCCATAGAGGCCAGTCCATTTGTAGAGTCTCCAGAGAATGCTTCTGGAAGTGGGCCGGCATCGTTAGTGTTGCGTTTGACATCCCAAACACGAACGGTGTTGTCTGCTCCACCACTTACGAGCACTCCTCCGTCTCGTGAAAATGCCAACGAATAGATTGACGAACGGCCATGTCCACGCATGGTCTTAAGTCTGCGTCCCGATCCTGCGTCCCAGATGTTCACTACCGAGTCTTCACCTGCACTGGCGAGCCATCTTCCATCCGGAGAGACAGCTATGCAATTGACAGGACCTGTGTGGCCCATGAAGATACGTACGGCGTTACCAGTTTGAACGTCCCACATTCGACATGTTTTGTCGGAGGATCCTGTGAACACGTAGTTGGAATTAGGATGGAAATCGACGCAGTCAACATCGTTGATGTGGCCCGCAAAAATACGAAGTGGATATATGTGGTCTGTGGCCCAAAGACGAGCAGTCTGGTCGTGAGATGCTGTAGCGAAGTAATGACCTAGAGGCGAGAACTTGACGTCCCAGACTGGCTGGTTATGACCCTTGTAAGACACAAGGGCAGTGTAGGTGTCCATAGACCAAAGTCGAGCAGTCTTGTCTTCGGATGCGGAAATCAAGTATTTGTTGTCAGGAGAAAAAGACATGCCGTAGACTGGACCCGAGTGGCCGACAAGTCGACGAGTGTTATCATTGTTGTGTTGGTCTCTTTTAAAGACGGACTTGAGTGGTGCACCGTCAAGAGACCAGAGCTTAATGAAGCTATCTTGGAAGCCCCCAGCAACCATATTGGAGTCTTGATTGAATTCAAGACATGTCAAATTGCTGTTGGTGTTGTGGAAGGTGTACATACATACCAGCGGAGCAGAAGCCTGAATAGCTCCCAATTTGATTTTCGATCTCAGGTCCTCCACGGCCAAAATCATGCGCTTAATATCGCTGGCATCTTTCATTGGAAGAGGCAAAGATTCAACTGCGGGCGAGTCTGTGTCAGGTTTGGTCATCTCCTCGAACTCTTCAACGAGGGTTTTACCATTGACGGGCTCAGTGCTCTCATCCTTCACCTTAAGCTCAGCTTCCATTTCCTTTTCAACATCCGGCTCTAATGGCATCTTGCCTAGCAAAACCGGCTGCTCGTTGAACTTTTCAATCTCGTTTGTGCTGGTGATATAACCAGGAATTCCCTCTGCTGGATTAGCCTCACCTTCTTGGTCCACTTTGTCTGGACGCGTTGAAGAAATGATGGGATTGAGGTATTGGTTGATGATTCGAATCAACACTGTACCTCCAACAGCTTCGTTCTCGTGCAAGAAGTAAAGAAGCAAGTTCATGGTTGTTTTGGACACCAAGATACGGTACTTGTTGGCACGGTAGGCTTGCGCCAACAGGTTCTCCTTCAAATGTTCAGGTAGCGAGATGCCCGCAAGCTGCTGGACTTCTAGTCCGTGAAGAATGATGTGATCCTCCTTGAATGAATCCAAGAAGATTTTGGCGTTTTTGATGTAGTTCTTGGACACCAATTCTAAGTAGCAGTGCACAAAGAGAGGATACAATAAACGGGTTAATTCAGGCTTGTAGAGATCCAACGATGTCTCCACCCAAGCCCGCAATATGCTATAAGCCCTGTAGTAAATCTCTGGGTCGTTTTCTCTTCTTTGTTTCTCCTCCTCGTCTCTTAACATACGCAACTCCTTTTCTTTCAGCAAGTATTGCTCTCTGTCTTTCGTTTCACGTAACTCACGTTCTGTCTGCATCATTTTCTCCCTCAATTCCTTCAACTCAAGGTCAGCTCTTGTGATTTTGCCGTCTCTGGCTTTTGGTCCAATTTCTCCAGGCCCAGACATTGTCGTGGTGGCTGGCGTGGGGCTAGGTACACTGGCTGTGGGCGTGTTTGAGCTTTCCAACCGAAACATGGCCTCAGTCTTGTGGAAACCCTTCTTATTCAAATACTCCATGACGATTCTATTCAAGTCAGCCTGAGTGTACTGCTGTTGGCCCCTTGGAGGAGCTTTCAGTCCAGCAGGTGGCGCTGCAGTCTGAGGCTGAGTGTTGCTTGCCGAAGGACTTTGTGCCATTGATCGGGTGATGTGGAGATAAGATTGGTGGTAGTTGATATTTTGGAAAGTTGAATGGTGGAGTGTCGGTAGGGACACGACTATACAAAGAAGTGGGTTTTTGGATTCACAGGGTAGATGGTGGCAATTTAAGTCGTTCAAGTGAGTCTCTGGAGAATGTTCGCTTGTTTTTGATCAGATTTGAGCCAGTTTGGGATGGGTTTTTTTTGGGAAGCGTATTTTGGTATTTCCAAATGTTCTCATAGAACTACGCGAGTCGAAGTGAGAAAATAGAAACTGGAGCAGGTAACTTCGATGAAATTGAAAAAGAGTTTGTAAATGAAATTTAAATGATTGACGTAACGGAGAGACAATTCATGTGGATTGCATGACGTTTCGAAATCTTCAAGAGTAAGTACTGAATGTATTCGCTTCATCAAGTTTGTCTCGTTCCAAGTTAAGTCATTTGGTCATTAGTGCAACATTCTCATCACTTTTTGCCCACTTTATTGTGTCTATTCACATAACATCTTGTTTCTAGAGCTGTTGGATTTCTGGACTTCGGACGAGAATTACGTTTAGTATCGTTCAGTGTTGCAAATTCCTTTACAATTGTAGATGCTGCGAGAGTGAAAATGAGTCCTACCGAATTCGAATTCGACTAACACCATTGGTCACTAAAAGAGAAATTTTCGATCTGATACATAATCAACAGGTACAGAGGCATTCTTTGAAAACATTGGTGTTTTAATACATAGCAAAACCATTTAAGTGAATTACATCATCTTCCATTCAAAGGTGTAGTTAGAGTAGGTGCCGTGCCTCGAATTCCCATGACTATGAGGCTTGAAAGATATGTGGTGAGCTCATCTCCGTCCTCTGGCTCTTCGCTCCATCTTCCGACTGACCCTCCTTAATCTGCAATGAGGGGATAAGAACGAGTTAGTGACATTCCTTCCTAAGTCTAGCACGGAATCCCAGTCTATAATCGCTGCAAACTTGAGGTTAAGGAAGCCAAGAACGAAAGTTCAGTTCATGACAGTTGACTCTAGCAAAGAAATCGAAAAAGTGAGTGTTGCTTTTGTTTCAATGAGGTCTTTACTATTGAACGAGTTGCGGAGTATGCAATTGCCCATTTCAAAATTGACACCGCTTTTCAATAATGTCTTCATCTTCCTCGAGGAAGCAAGGAGATACGATGTCAACTTCGGATATCCTTGTGAACGTGCATTCCATGGTTTCAGATGTTGATGCGATGATAATAGCAAATGATGATACCGTGATTGAGATGCATGCTAAAGATGAGGTCCTAAGTATGATTGTTTCTTCTCTTTTTTCGCCATAATCTTCATTGCCTTCCTTGCTGTTCTTGTTTTTCTCTTTATGACATTCCTTGTGTGATTTTTGTCTCTACCAAGAACTCTTCACATCTAAGTGTCTTCAATGGGGTCCTAATTAAGATTCGCTCCATGGGCTCAGAAATCTTTATCTTATGATTCTACTGATTTCAATGAATTAGCCCTAAGTGCCTTTTCCAAGAAATTGTATATGGCAGGTGACCGAGTCAATAAACTTTAGTCCGTTTCACATTCATTTCGTAATCTACTACGAATACACATCATTTGTTCACTTTGCAGTGCTTAAATACTTAAGCTCCTCTTTTCTATTTAAGAATCGAAAGCTTCAGGCAACTGAGTGTCAAGGACATTTATTATACAATTATTCCACGGTCCAGTAATTCAATCCTCAGGGCTTTTTCACTGATTAGTGGTTATGTAGCGATGGCGCGACCTACTATGAGAACATCTGAGATCTAGTCTATTTTCCTGACCTGGCATTTTTTATCAATTCACAATGACCCAAGAAGCGGAAGAGAAATTATTCTTACCAAAATCTAGTTTGGGCTCCGGGTCTGCAACTGTCGCTGATTCATCTCAACGGTCAAATGTTTTCCGGACTAGAGTGAACTTTATTAAAGACCCCACATTTACCGATCTTTATTCACAAAAAGAAGCCGTCTTTGTTTTTGATTCAGAAAGTACCGTCCAGTAGGCTGCAGATTACGCTGCATCTCATTATCCAGCTTCAAACTCTCAGTCAATACCCATTTTTCATAAGGTGTGGGTTTTCTTTTCAGAATCCAAGATCTTGAGGAACACAATGGCTGTTACAGATGTTGAAGTGAATGTACACTCTATGTTTAGGGAAGATGATATTATGATAGTGACCAATGACGCGGATATTCTTGATATTCAACAAAAGCAGGCGGGCCGTATGTTGGTGACTTTTTTTTCAGGATTTGCTGCTTTCCTGATCGCATTTCTTGGATTCCTTGTTTTTATTACATGGTATTATGACCTTCATTAGCTAATGGGCATTATATGATGGTACTTCAGCTCTTAATTCTGCAAAACCTCGTCGAAATTATTGGCGTATTTCATCATCGGCCATGCTGATGAACAGCTAATTGAGCCATGTGCATTACACAACAGGAATGAAAAGACGACTAGTATATTAACTTTTCTGAATCCTGGCGGAAGTGTGAGACCTGGTGAATCTGCCAAGACTTGACTTTCAACATGCATCAAGAAGGAGACAGAAGTCCTCTCTACTTTTAGTCTTCTCGTTCTTAGGACAGCATGGAAAGAAGCTTTCATTCAATTAGAAACTGCAATGTTGTGTTATTTAATCAACTATATGTTGCTCTTATTGTTGGTTTGGCGACGTCCCATGGACCTTGCAACTCATTCTTATACTTTTGCAAATGCTCAAAGTATAGCGGAAGAACCACCAGAACAAAAGTTAAACCCATCAAGTATAAAAGAACAAATCCAGGCCCGTATGCGAAATAAACAGCCCATGCCACTAATGAACAAACACAAGACATTAAAACATAATGGCCCCTAGTCAGAATTTGTCGTAGTCTGAAGTCAAATAAAGGAACAAGAATAGAAACCTCTATGGAGAACACCAAGAAAGAAAAGACCCGCATGGAAGACAGAAGACGCGATGCAAGCACGATTCCATTGGCAAATGACATGTTCGTAGAGAGAATGGAACGGTAATTACCAGTTCCGTCAAGAGAGTAGTCGTGGCAAATGATATTGAGAACCGTCAAGATGGTTGAAACCGCCCAAATGGAGTCCAGCGACGTTGACTCGTTCAATGAGCGCAAAACTGGAGACACTAGAAGCAAAAGCACTAAGATCACCACGTACGCTTTAAATTGATGTGTTGATCCCAGTCGGGCATCTGCCACGAGACACACAAGCGCCAAACCACTGGATATCACCGTAGGAAGGTACGGCAGCCAAATACTTGCATAGATGCCGGTGAAATTAACATTGACCAAGAGTAGCAACGAGGCATACAATCCAATGAGCGAGAAATCCTGGAAAAGCTTCTTGTATGAATATTTTGCAACGGTTGTGTTCCGTTTTAGCTGGTCAAGGAATGATACATCGGTGTAGTTATCAGGAAACGGCTGGTGGAGGTAGAGGAGCTTTTTCCAGGCCTCCATGGCATGTGGTGGTGAAGATGATGATGGTGTCGATTCTGATCTTTGCAATCAGTTTAAAGATTTGGGACTTAATAAATGTGAGAGTCTGACCGATTGTTTTGACTCCTAGTAGCAATTAACGGAGAAACCAATAATCATGAATGAGCAGTATTGGATTGGTTGGCCAAATGGAGATGGGTCTCCACTATTAGCTGGTAGTTGACTTGAGTGCGCGACTTGGACTAGGAAGATGAACCTGGTGTGGTATGAGGGCCACTATGAACGTGAAAGTTGCTGGAAAGATGATGTTGGGTTATAAGGGCATTTCAGATGGTTTTATTCTTCATTGGTGCGGTTTATTTTATGCATTTTTTTGTTGTATTTTACTTTATTTTTTATTTTGCATTTTTATTTTGTATTTTTGACACAGTTTTGAAAGAAATTGGGATTATGTGTACGCTTCCTGAAAAAGATAACAGGCTTCATATTATCACGGTCTGAGAAAAGTATAGGTAGAAGGTATCAAATTTTCAAAATTTCTTGCAAGGAAATATTTCTCAGTTCCTTTTCAAATGAATTTATATCATAATTTGGCCTGAATAAATATCTTGGAAAAGTGGTCACAACCTCCCAATTGGATCTTCTTTCAACTTAGATTCCTGAGCGTTTGTTGAACATTCGAAAGAGTAGTATACTAACGGTGCCGATGAAGTACTCAAATTAAAGCAATTCAATTTAGATGTGACAGGCACAACCAGAACAAATTATGTATAACTTTGAAGATCAGTTGCGAGCCTTCATATCAAGTTTTATGCCGAGATAATTCACTGCTAGTATAGTAAGTTGATACATTGCTAGTCTATTGCATCTAAATATCATTCCATTTGTCATATAGCCTGATACATGGATGGTCTGAAAGAGTGTTGACGTGATGTGAAAATTAAGTGTTTACATTGTTTCTCTCACCACGTATCACCTCAACAAAAGAATACCAAAGCTTGCTGCCAAACATTCAATAAACCAAACCAAATCTACACGCTCCTGAATTCTCTATGTCTTCCACTACCAAGTTTTTCATCCTACACCTCACCCTTGATACTCTTTCGTGATAATTCAAATACTTACCATGATTATCCTGTATGCTCCACACCCACTTACCAACCACATCACTACCCTTTGCTTTCACAGGTCAGAACGCCTGAGTCTCAACATTTGAACCATTTACAATAATTTCATTTCAGCCAATAAAAAACCCTTCCGATGAGCAGCTACACCAACTTCCAGCCGTCGACCTCCTCCATGGCCTCCAAACCTCGTGGAAGAATCAGCCGAACGGCTACCCAGAATACCGACACAGGTTCAGGCTTCACAGGTATAGATGCACAAAGCATTTTAACATTAGACCAACTATCAACAGCTAAAGCCAGCGTGACAATGCTGGATAAGTTGTGGACACAGATTGATGTTTTGGACGATGTCAAGACCATGGCAGACGAAGTCAAGGCACGCGGATCCTTCTTTAGTGAGAATTTCACGGGACAGTTGATGCTTTTGAAGGAGTCCCAGCAGAGGCTATTGGAGGTTATGGCCAAACACACGGAAAGAAGTGATTTGAGTCGTGAACAGCGAAGAAATGGGGCACGGGAAACCATCGAGACAGGAGAGTTCAGTGCAGAGGCTGTACAGAAAGAAAGCGAGGAAACGAAGAAGCGGATGCATGAGTTTTTCTTTGGTCAGAGCAAGGACGACGACAATCCTCAGCGTAGAGATATGGAAGAGTTAAGTGAATATGTGGGAGACGTGAGACAGCACATGAAGGATGTCGGAGAGCAGATGAAGAAGTTTGATGAGGAGATCAAGAAAATTTGGTGAGAGAATGACTGATTGAATGTGATTAAGAGGTTCTGGTGAGAGAAATGAGTAACTGGATGAGAGTCGTTCAATGAGGATAGGAAGCTGTTGATGGGTTTGGTAGAAAATAGGCAAGGTACTTCCAAGACTGGGAACGGGATAGATAGTGACATGTCGATATGGGATCTGTAGTCACTGAAGCAATAGCAATATATTAGCATACGTAACAAGATGGTATGTAGATTTGTCGATGTCAACAGTGTGTCGGATACACTTTTACCACTGTATGTCGGTGATTACCTGATTTGGTAATGGTGCCGCTAAAAGTCGACATAATTCACCTAGCAGGTAAAGAGGGAATCCTTGAGCCAACTGATTAGTTTCTATGTGTGAAAAAAAATTTGCCAAGTGGTCATTGCTGTCTTGAAAACTACTCCTATCATGAATTTTTGACATCGAAACGTCACGTCACCACACCACAACACCAGTTTGACGTCGGCCCACATAAACGCATACAAAAACACGAGTGGAGATTTCGGAGAAACTATTGCTGGGTCGTCATGCCCCATGTCATGCGGTTAGAGAGCCATACGTGCATGGCGCCAAAGGTGGGGTTTTTCCGGCCACGCAACTGCGTTTCATTGGCAGCATGTCGAAGCTCTAGGACTGGCAGCGTGCATATCTGGCCATGCGTTGCAGTCTTGTGCCAGATTGTTGTCAGTCATTGGTGGAGAATTCGTGGGGGACCATGCACTGCCGGAAAAACCTGACGCCATGCCTGCAGCCCCGCGCTCAAGTTATTCCGGGGCCCCAGAGGGGCACCTACCCCAACCTCTCACTTTTTTCCTCTTCGACCGACCATTTTCATTTGATCAAAGTGAGTATCTATTCCACATGTGTTGTGGAGAACACAATCCAGCCGAAAATTCCGATCGAAATCTCAAACCAAGTGTATGGTACACCGCGGAGTAAAATCACCCGAGGCGTTGACTCCGAATGCGCCCGCGCAGGCATTATTTCTCCGGAAAGCCATCACCAGACTAATTAGCCCACCCTATTCTACGATATTCTACGGCAAAAATTGGAGAGACGTGGGGCTAGTGGGGAATAATCCGACCACCCAACACCTTGCGTCTTGTCATCTGGCCGAATATAAATATGGTAACATCTCCTCTCTAAAATATTCTTAATCTTCACTAATTTTTCAATCAGCTCAAAAGTTGACGGAGTGCACATACCACCCACCGCCAACATTATAAAACCACCACTCCCCCGACAGTATTTTTTTTCTTTTCCATTTCCAAAACTAAACATCTTGCAAAATGGTCAGATTAGGTCCAAAGCCACCTCAGCACAGAAAGGGTACCTTCACCGATGTCCCTCAGGCTCTCCTTGATGAGATCAAGGAGATCGAGAAACTTCTCACGTTGACTCCAGAGACCTTGCAGAAGATTACCAAGCACTTCATCTCCGAATTGGACAAGGGTTTGTCCAAGAAGGGAGGTAACATCCCAATGATTCCAGGTTGGGTTCTTGACTTCCCTACTGGCCAGGAAACCGGTAACTACTTGGCCATTGACTTGGGAGGAACCAACTTGAGAGTTGTGTTGGTCAAGTTGTTGGGAGACCACAAGTTCGACACCACCCAGTCCAAATTTGCCTTGCCAAAGACCATGAGAGAGGCCACCAGCGACGAGTTGTGGGACTTCATTGCCGACTGTTTGAAGAAGTTCATTGACGAGTTCTTCCCAGAAGGTGTTTCCGCTCCATTGCCATTGGGTTTCACCTTCTCTTACCCAGCTTCTCAGGATAAAATCACCGAGGGTATCTTGCAGAGATGGACCAAGGGTTTCAACATCTCCGGTGTGGAGGGTAAGGATGTTGTCCCAATGTTGCAGAGTGCCATTGAGAAGTTGGAGGTTCCAGTTGAGGTTGTTGCCTTGATTAACGACACCACTGGTACTTTGGTTGCTTCCATGTACACTGATGCCGAGACTAAGATGGGTTTGATTTTCGGTACTGGTGTCAACGGTGCCTACTACGACAATTGTGGAGACATTCCAAAGTTGGAGGGTAGACTTCACAGCGATGTGACTCCAAACACTCCAATGGCCATTAACTGTGAGTACGGTTCGTTTGACAATGAGCACTTGGTGTTGCCAAGAACTAAGTTCGACATCCAGATCGATGCTGAGTCTCCAAGACCAGGTCAGCAGTCGTTCGAGAAGATGATCTCTGGTTACTACTTGGGAGAAGTTTTGCGTTTGATCTTGCTCGACTTGGCCGACGAGAAAAAGTTGATCTTCAAGGACCAGGACTTGAGCAAATTGCACGAGGCTTTCGTCATGGACACCTCATTCCCAGCCAGAATTGAGGAGGATCCATTTGAGAACTTGTCTGATGTCCAGGACTTGTTCTCCGAGCACCTCGGAATCCAGACCACCGTGGCCGAAAGAAAGGTCATCAGAAAGTTCGCAGAGTTGATTGGTGAGCGTTCTGCCCGTTTGTCTGTCTGTGGTATCGCTGCTATCTGTCAAAAGAGAGGATACAAGACTGCTCACTGTGCTGCTGACGGTTCCGTGTACCAGAAGTACCCAGGTTTCAAGGAGAGAGCCGCCAAGGGTTTGAGAGACATTTTCGGCTGGGCCGACGACCAGGAGGACCCAATCGTTATTGTCCCTGCTGAGGATGGTTCTGGTGTTGGTGCAGCTGTGATTGCTGCTTTGACCGAGATCAGATTGAAGGAAGGCAAGAGTGTTGGTGTTGCCAATTAGAATATGTTTAATGACACGAATAGAATTATTGCCATGTAATTGTACTCTGGAGATGAATATTCTCTTACCGGTATTCGAGTCATTGACCAAGGACAATTGTTTGAGGCAAATGGTAAACAACAGAAGGATGAAGTCACGACAAAATGTTGGCATCAATTGTACTCTTTGAATCTCTGAAATGTATTCTCTATGTTTCTAGTCTTTACCTACCCCATACTTCGGAGTTGATCTCGGAGAAACCTTTTCCAGTTGCTGCAGGTGCTCTTAACTCCACACCAGCAATGTACTTGGGAACATACCACTCCCAAGAGATTTGGTTGCTTCAACTATTTCCAAATCTCCAATTGCCATGTCGACTGACCAAAGATCGACCTCTCAGTTGCAAAAAGAAATTGCTCGTATCCGTAATGATCTCACTGTGAGTGCTGGTACCTTACAAAAAATCACCAATCATTTTGTCAATGAACTTGACAAAGGTTTGTCCAAAAAGGGGGGAAATATCCCCATGATTCCTGCCTGGGTCTTAGACTACCCAACGGGCGAAGAGACCGGCGAATACTTGGCCATTGACTTGGGAGGAACCAACTTGCGAGTAGTGAATGTGACCTTGAAAGGGAACAATCAGTTTGAAACAAAACAGTCCAAATATTCGTTGCCTGAGGGAATTAGAACTGCGGAAGCTGACGAACTATTCAAGTTCATGGCCGAATGTTTGAAAACTTTTGTGGACGAGAACTTTCCGTCTAATTTGTCTGAGCCCATTCCTTTAGGCTTCACTTTTTCGTATCCCGCATCTCAGGACATCATTGACGAAGGCATTTTGCAGAGATGGACCAAAGGATATGACATCCACGGGGTCGAAGGATACGACGTAGTACCCATGTTGACCAAGGCTTTGAAAGAATTGAATGTTCCCATTGAAGTCGTCGCATTGATCAATGATACTACGGGCACGTTGGTTGCTTCCACCTACACAGACAAGGAGACCCGGATGGGATTAATTTTCGGTACCGGAGTCAACGGAGCCTACTATGAGAGGTGTGGAGATATTCCGAAGTTGGAGGGCAAGCTCGTAGACGATATTTCCGACAATACTCCAATGGCTATCAACTGCGAGTATGGATCTTTCGATAACGAACATGCCGTGTTACCGAGAACGAAGTATGATATTCGTATTGACGATGAGTCGCCTCGCCCTGGTCAACAGTCATTTGAAAAAATGATTTCTGGCTATTACATGGGTGAGGTATTGAGAATGCTCATTCTTGACTTGGCAGAGAAGAAACTCATTTTTGGCGATAATGGCTACAAGCAATTACAAGAACCTTATGTCATGGACTCGAGTTTCCCGTCACTATTCGACCTGGACACTTCAGACGAATTAGATAATTCAAAGAAAAAGTTGCAACTGCTAGGAGTTGAGTCTACTTACGAAGATCGTCAAGCTCTCAAAGAATTGGCTTCATTTGTTGGAGAAAGAGCAGCCCGACTCGCAGTATGTGGCATCGCTGCCATTTGCAAGAAGAGAAACTACAAGACTGCTCATTGTGCTGCTGACGGGTCTGTTTATGAAAAATACCCAGGTTTCAAGGAGAGAGCAGCAAGAGCGTTGAGAGACATCTTCCAATGGAGTGAGAAGGATGATCCCATTGTGATTGTACATGCTGAGGATGGATCTGGAGTGGGAGCTGCGGTTATCGCTGCCTTGACACAGAAGAGGGTGAATCAAGGGAAGAGTGTGGGTACTAAGTCCAAAATGGAGAGTAAGGTGAATAAATGAGAGCTTTGAATATGTGTTGAAGAAACTCGGTATCTTCAAAGTTGGTAATACTCCATGCGAATCAACACACCAAATACTAATCTTCTGCAAGAACCACGAAGTTCAATTAAGATTGCCTCAACGATACATCAGTAGGGTAAAAGCAATATAGTCCACATCTAGTGAACTGTAAATCTAGTGTGGGCAGTAAGTCCCCATGGGTTACTGAAGGGCCAGGATGTAAGGTAAATCGAACAAGCACTGATAAATTAAAAGAAAAGAGTCGCTACGAGTAATGTTTCAAGAGATATTGTAAGTACTTAATGGTTGACGAGGAGTTAGATGATAGCGGAGAGTATGTGATGATCTAGTCTACTGAATGATGCCAGTGGTTTGATAGGATGAAGAAAAAATTTACTCGTTAGCTTCAGCAGCAGCGATAAGAAGTGTCTATATGAAACATTTCAATTGAGGATTTGCCTCACTTTATTGATCTCACTTACGGAAACCCAAAAACGAAAAATGAACAAAAGACAACACTTCTGTAGCACAGAAGGTAAAATGAAATCAATCAATCAATAAAGGATTACTGAACAAGTCGTTAAGTTAATTTTGCTGAAAACTACAGAAGATAGTGAGTGCTTGAGCATTTGTGACCTAAAATATCCAGTCTCCCTCAAGTTACAATAAAAACCATTAAAAATCAATATTATTCCAAAGATATCATTCTCCCCATAAAACAACTTTTTCCCACTTGACCAGGTCGGCACTTTATCTGCCACCCAGTTCGCACCCGTACATCCCACACACATCACTGAACCTACAAACCTTCCCTCACACCTCCACATTATACCATTGTTACTGGCGGTTGCATCTCTTTTAAATTGTTATTTTTCACAACAAATAACCCATTCAGTCTCCTTGAATAGGAAAATACGAACCTCCCAAATGTCAACAGCAGCAGCAGCAGCAGCAGCAGCTATCGTAGCAGAGCCGGTGGTTGAGCTCACCAAGGAAGCTCTGGACATTTTCCAAGAAGACGCTGACACCATCATCTCCTCGCAAATGTCGTCAGATGAATTGGTATCCAATGAGGACATCACACACACGCACAGCATAATACTTGAAGGAAGAGAAGAGCTGGAAGAGATGGGCGAGTTGGATGAGGATTACGAGGAGAAAGTTGTGAGTACACGGCCTGTCATTACACTTGATTTGTTTGGAATACTTAGGAAAGGCGCCATCAACTTGGTGCTTCCGTTTATTAACGGTATAATGTTGGGATTTGGCGAAATCTTTGCCCATGAAATCGGCTTCAAATATGGATTCTTTGGGGCTCGTGTATATCCAGCACGTCGCCAGGCTCAGGCTCAGGCCCAGAGACAGAGTTCCAAGTTTATATAGGAGGCAGGCCAAGTTTTGAATTTTGTCTGTAAAATGCATGATTTTATGCGAGGAATAAGAATTGATAGATGAGGGATTGAAGGAGCCAACAACAGGATTAAGAATGTCCAGAACAGATCAGAGTGAAAGCTTCAGGGTAAGAATGGTGCTTAAATTTGTCAGGAATCACAAGATCATAAAAAATCATGAAATGGGTATGAAATCATCAGTGTTAATCTGAATAAATGTGGCCATTATTACTGATTAGATGCCATGCATATCCTGAAGCAAAAGACTCAAAGTCCAAATTTGAAGAACCTCAAAATTCATTAGTTCACTTCCAAACACCGATGTCTATCAATCAGCCCAAACTATCAATGATATTCCAGTTCATATGCCCTTTGATCCGTTTCTCAACATTCCTTGTCCCTCAGATATACTATTCAATTGCTCTGTATCCTTGTCCAATAAAGATTCAATGAAGAATACCCTCCTTCTCACAAAATAACTTATATTCGGGATCCTTTCCAATGGGATATCGCTTCTGATTGTTGCACTTTAAACAACTATGAACCAAAACATCTGCTTTTGGCGATTTCCCCTTGTTTTCGTGCTCCTTCAGTCTATTTTCAATTTTCATTGAGAGAGTGAGTCCTGGAATAAGCACCAGAAAGCACTTTTTACACATTGTCCTTTTCAAATGTGGCAGAAGCTTGAGAACTGTTCTTTTCGATACAAGATCCACGTTTCGTGCCATCATGTTGCTCATCACAGGCACACCACGACTAGCATAGAAGCTGGCTGCCTGAAAGAGATATGACACACGTGCATAATGGTCCTTGCTGACTCTCGGCAATTTAACTTGTTTAGCCATTTTTGAAAGAGTTGATGATGTAGGATTGGAGATGGAGTCGTGTACACGTGACCATCTTGAAGAGAACTGTACCAGATTCGACCACACGAGATGGTATGACACAATTGAAAACTGATAATGAATAGATTTCTCTGAAAGAATGCTTTTTCTTATTTTTCAATTAGAATTTTCAAGTTTTCGGACTTATTTCTTCGAAATCACATTGGACCCATGTGTATTATATACAGGAAACAAGTTTCAAAATGGTACTTCAAACAAATTAATCTTTCAAATGATTATGAATAAAACCTCTTTTGTTATTTCCTTCAATATTCTCAGTTGATTCCAAAAAAAGTTTATCTATTCTAAATAACACGCTGTGGGCGACATCGACAAGTGTCGTTTTGTGCAGTACCACCACCTCAGAGGCAAACCTCCAACTTTCGTGCTCACCATATTCAGCTACTTAATCATCAAAAACAATGAGTGGCTACGATAGTGCATTGTCCATTTTTTCGTATGTAATCGTCATTTGCCTGTGATTTTACCCATACTAACCTTTAGCCCTGATGGCCATGTTTTCCGTATGTATCAACACGAATATTGGTGAATATAATACGTTTCCTGACAAGTGTGGAGGTTTCCGTTCGAGAATGTGATAGTAAGAGACGGTCCTCTTTTTCCAAGGATGGAAAGCTCGAGTTCATGTCTATTTTCATGCCATTGAATGAAAGATTAATGGTCTAGCCCAGTGTTCAAGTATTAGTGACCAAGTTACGAACCAACGGCCGGATATTCGGCTCTTTCCCTGGAGAAAACATCTCCAGTGTTTTCTGTTTACTGATCGGATTCATTTTTTTTCCTAATAACATTATTCAATTGAATGTTTCTCAGGAGAGTAATCATGTATATCCGTGTTGGTAAACTCCTCCATTTCCTTCGTTTATCTATCACCTTTCCATTTATCTATCGCTTATACTAACAAAATAGAGGTCGAATACGCATCAGAAGCAGTCAAGAGAGGCACATGTGCCGTCGGTATCAAAGGATCGCTGTGTGTGGTCTTAGGATGTGAGAAGAGAACAACCTTGAAACTACAGGATCCAAGAATCACCCCGTCAAAAATTTGCAAAGTGGACAACCACGTATTGTTGACGTTTGCTGGCTTGAACGCCGATGCTCGTATTTTGGTCGACAAAGCCCGTGTGGAGGCTCAGTCCCACCGCTTGAATTTGGAAGATTCCGTGTCCATAGAATACTTGACTAAGTACGTTGCAGGAGTACAGCAGAGATACACACAGTCAGGAGGTGTGAGACCCTTTGGTATTGCAACCATGATCGCCGGCTTTGACTCCAACGACACCGTTCCAAAATTATATCAAACAGAGCCAAGTGGAGTTTACAATGCGTGGAAAGCCCATGCCATTGGCAGATCAGCCAAGACTGTCAAAGAGTTCTTGGAGAAGAACTACGAGGAAAACTTATCTGATGAGCAAACGATCAAGTTGACAGTGAAGTCGTTATTGGAGGTTGTGCAAACGGGAGCCAAGAACATCGAGGTTTCTGTCTTGAAACCCAACAACGTCATTGAGCAGTTGACCATTGAGGAGATTTCGAAGTACGTGGAGGAGATTGAGGCCGAAAAGCAGAAGGAGGCCGAGAAGAAGAAGAAGAAATCATCCAGAGATTAGAGTAGCTTTGAAAGCGTACATGAATAAGTAGGAGAAGAACCCTGTAGAAGTTGAATATATTACCAAGAACTATCAATTACAGAACAATTAATATTATCTGATTGTTCATTAGTACGTTAATGTTGCTAACGCTTGGCCTTCTTCTTCCCCTTCCCCTTTGTTTCCTTCTCGTTCTTTCTCTTTGGTGAACTCAGCTTCACCACAGTGAAGAATCCATCCAAACGGCCCTGGACTCCACCTTTCAAGCCCTTCTTGAGCTTTTCCGCTCCGCTCCTGATTCTATCCTCGTTGAAGCCCTTTTGCTTTACCATAAACTCCACAAGTCCATCCACGTTGGGTTCTTCCCATTTGAAGTTCACATCCTCTGCCTTACTGATCTCTGGGTTCATAAATAACTGCTTGGCCTCGTCATATGGCCAATTCTCTGGAATCTTGTACTTTGTCTTCTCAGGGTTATCTTCAATCCACTTGACGATCTTTTCCAACGATCCGTGTTCCTTCATGAGCTTGAATGCCGTCACTGGACCAATACCCTTGATAGTTTCACAGTAGTCACACCCTAGCAATATACACAAGTCCACAAATGTCAGTCTATCCATATCAAGTCCCTTTAACATCTCACTGTATTCGATTTGATCAATTGGCATCTTTCGTGCCTCAGCCATGGTCAAATGTCTCAAGAGAAACTTGGGTTCATAACACAAGGTATCCATATCTTCAGATGCGGCAGCGAAAACCTTTCCTCCACGAGCCAATTCAGCACATTGTGCTTCTGCCTCTGATGGTGCTAAAACATATGGAATTCCCATCAATTCTAAGAGCTTTTTGGCCTCGTCGTTCTGTTCTCTGGATGCCCGAACGGTTCTCTTCTCGTACTTCATCAACTCCTCCACCGTACCAGTTTCTTTCAACTCTTCGATTTGCTTTTCAGCCTCCTGTCTTTTTAACAATCTCTTCTCCAATTCTCCACCTTTCAACACTGGAGGCTTTCCATCGAAAACATATAGTGGCTTGATTCCATTCTCCACAAGTCGAATTGTTCGGTAGAACATGCCCAGCAAATGCGATGTAGTCTCACCATCTTCACTGGTCAATTGTTGACCATCCTGTTGTCTCACAGCAATAAGATACTGGTACAAGCACATGGAGGCATCGATGGCTACTTTTCTACCGAAAAGATTCTTGAGCTGGAACTCTTTGAATGCTTCGGGAGCGTGCTCCTTAACGAGCTGATTGAGACCTGTGTATTGTTAGTTACTATTTACTTTGATACAATTTTTATTTTGGCACAGTACCTTTGACTCCCATGGATGATCGTTATGATGAATGAATTGATGAGACAAGCATCATCACGTACTTAAAGTAACGCGTGTTGTACCTGTGTGCAGGATGTGATTGCACAGCTATTTAAACATGATCGAATGTGAAAGTCCAGCTTCCCGTGTTAGGGTCATAATTCTTGAACTTCATCTCTTTCAAAGATTTCAACTTCTCGATATGCTTCTTCACAATCTCATCCTTTGGATCCAAAATAGCCAACTTCGTCTTCTTGTTAATTGGATAACATCCCTCTAGAGTTACTTCCGCTGGGATATTCAAACCTTCACCTTCCTTGGGCTGATTGTCATCAGGGTAGACGACCACATTTCTTGAGCTGAACTCGACAATATTTCCGCAAATTTCGTCCAAGTTGAATCCAGATAAGTCAACAGGCTTTAAGAATCTGAGTTCTCCGTAGTGCTTACGTCCGATCGTGAAGTTCTCGATTTTACGTAACTCACCCAATGACTTCTTTCTCAACTCAGATAATGGTGGTAACGTCCAGTATCCGTCTTCGTCAACTTCGTTTTCCGGCTTACTCTCCAAAACAGCGGGTTCAATTTCTTTCTTGGCAACGTCAAATGATACTCTCGTAGGGGATTCCTTGGGGGCATCGTATGCAATGAGGCTTGAAGAAGGTTCGCTGGAGCCGTTCACAACCAATTTTCTGAAGTCGCTCTTTGGAGAAAATATATCTGAAGACAAAATGGCTCTGTCAACTTCAACAGTGAATGGTGTCTGTTTGGTTGAGTTAATAGTAGGTTGAATCTCAAACTTAGGTGTTGACACTGGTGGCGTAACCACTCTTGATGGACCAAAGAGTGGAGCAGCTTTATGGGCAGAAGCTAATGAAACCTTCTTCTTTCTTTGCGAATCCACAGCAACAGCAGTTGGAACAGTTCCCGTCTCCTGGATGGACTTGGTGAGAGCGTTAAAGAGCTGATTGTCACCATATGGGTTTAAAGCATTGATGTTGACAATGCTCTGCTGACCGTTCTGTTGCGGTTGTCCTCCGAACAATCCTCCACCATTGTTGGCTGATGTATTTGTGTTCGCCGTAGCATTGTTGTTTCCAAACAAGCCTCCACTCTGTCCAAGATTGTTCGTAGCAGGCTTTCCAAAAAGCCCACCGGTAGTTCCAGTAGAAGTGTTCTGGGTGTTATTACCAAATAGACCTCCCCCAGTAGATTGGCCAGCGTTGTTGTTACCAAATAAACCACCCGCACTCCCAGTATTGGTAGCAGTGTTGTTGCTACCAAATAAACCACCAGTAGTGCCCGCAGGCTTGCTACCAAACAAGCCACCGGAGGTTCCAGTGTTTTGAGTTGCACCAAAGCTAGTGTTTGCTCCAGTATTTCCAGAGTTACTTCCACCGAACAAGCCCCCAGTAGCCGGCTTGGCACCAAATAGGCCGCCACCTGTGTTGTTGTTGTTATTCTGTGCTGTGCTTCCGAAGAGACCACCTGAGGTGTTGTTCTGAGTATTGTTGTTAGCACCAAACAAGCCTCCAGAATTGTTATTCTGATTGTTGCTACCGAATAAGCCGCCTCCAGTATTATTATTGGTGTTGCTTGCCGAGCCAAACAAGCCGCCGCCAGTGTTGTTGTTCGTGTTGGCACCAAAGGCGGTAGACTGGTTGTTATTGTTACCTAAGAGACCACCAGAGGCTGCAGGCTTCCCGAATGTGGAGTTCAGACCAAACAAGCCTCCACTAGCATTGTTGTTAGTGTTGGCTCCAAATGCTGAGTTGGTGTTGTTGGAGCCAAAGGCTCCAGTGTTGTTGTTCGAGCCAAAAAGTCCTCCAGCATTAGTAGAGGTATTATTGGCACCACCGAAAGGAGAACTGTTGTTGTTGTTGTTGTTGTTGGTGGTGGTGCCGAATGCATTAGTGGCGGCGCTGTTATTGTTGTTCTGGCCGAAGGGCGAACTGTTCGATCCAAATCCTCCGCCAAACGCAGACAGGCCAGTGTTGGTGTTGTTGGTAGCACCGAAGCCAGTGTTAGTGGAGCCACCAAAAGCTGAACCAAAAGCTGAAGGCTTGTTGGCACCAAATGCAGAGTTGGTGCTTCCAAAAGCAGAGCCAAAACCACCCGATGCGGCGTTGCTGGCGGTGTTATTGGCTCCAAACGGGGAGGAATTGGTATTAGACTGACCGAAGATACCACCAGTGTTAGTGGCAGTGTTGTTGGCACCAAAGGCCGAGCCGAACGCCGAACCAGTATTGTTGTTGGAAGCTCCAAATGCTGAGCCCGTGCCTCCAAATGCATTGTTGTTGGAAGCTCCAAATGCTGAGGTAGCGTTAGTGTTGGCAGCATTGTTGTTGGCACCGAATGAAAAGCCAGAAGTGGCAGGAGCACCAAAACCAGAAGTATTTGCAGCAGTGCCGTTACCGTAGCGTCTGCCCTGTTCATAATCTTTCAAGCGCAACTCCTCGACCGAAAAGTTTTTGTAGTCGGGCATTGCACTAACACTCTGGTAGAAGTTCGTGCCTGAAGTGTCCTTCTCAGAGAAAGGCGTGAAGGGCTTAACAGCGGTACCATTGTTGGTGTTAGGATCACCAGCAGAGCCAAACGCACCTCCAGGTTGAGTGGTGGCACCAAACGGAGAAGTGTTTGTGTTCTGGGGCGTTCCGAAGGACGAACCGAATGGCTTCTGAGCTGACGAGCCAAAAATACCACCGCCGGTGCTGGAAGAGCCAAATGCTCCACCGCTAGCTGCCGTGGTGTTGTTTCCAAAAGGAGAAGAGGATGTATTGGCTTGGTTGCCCAGGAACATGGAATTGGATTGGCCAAAGCCGGAATTTGTGGCGCCAAAGGTGGAGTTTCCCGCATTGGCAGTGTTTCCAAACGCAGAGCCCGTGTTGGAGGCTCCAAAGGCGCTGGGCTGGTTGGTGTTGGTAGAATTTCCAAACACACCTCCAGAGTTGGAACCAAAAGCCGAGGTTGTGTTGGTGTTCAGGCCAAACGGTGAGGAGTTTGTGTTAGCAGCATTACCAAATGGGGAAGTGGATGCTGCGTTATTGCCACTGAATCCCCCGAATCCCGAGGACGTTCTTCCAAACATGTGGTGATAAGGTTGAAGTTGATGTTGCACTTGTGAGATTTTTATGTAGAGGTCGTGCGCGGACCATATATGCATTGGAGGATGGGGCTGAAATGGCTTGAATGAATGGTGAGATCAAATGAGGTCAATTAAATGGGTATGATGAGAAAAATATAATTAGATTTTTTAGTTTTTCTTGTGGGTTCGTTTTTTTTTTTATTGATTGTTTCATGTTTTGGTGGTAATGTGGTGGCAATGTTTGTTAAGGAAAGTCCAGTGTCCATTTGAGAAGACGAGGCAGGAATAGAGGAGTAGACGAAAATGGGACTAAGCAACATGGATGCACTGGTTAGCTGGAATTGAGATCATTATTAAATGGTTCATTGACGTCTGAATTGAAGACTATTCATAAGTCTTGTACTATTAGTGTAATTACATGGTTATCAATTGGACATTTCGGGCCATAAAATATCAATAATTGAATACCTGAAGTTTATGGCCAACAATTTGTGTCAATGGCTACACGGAGAATGTCAATTGGTTCAAACATGCTTGCTGCTGAATATTGTAAATAGAGCTACAGCCACTTTATCCTATAGACATTAACAAGTAAGGTCTAGCCGTTCTCATAAAGTTATCACTTCTACTCCTCCTTCACCTCATCCTTCACCTCCGCCTCTTCTTTCTCCTCCTTTTTGGTTCTCTTTCCCTTCTTCAAAAGTGCCAGGATGTCGCCTCCACGCTTCTTTGCCCTTTCATTCTTTGCTGTTTTCACTTCAAACTTCTTCAAGTGCTCAGCACGCTCAGTAGCTCCAAGCTTTGCCAAGGACTCCAGCTTCTCCAAATACTCAGAGTCATCAGTGCTTTTTCCCTCAAGCCATTCCAATAGCTTGATCTCCTCTCCATAAATAGAATCGTCCTTACCCACTGGGGTCTCCAAAATAATTGGGATTCCTTGGAGTCTCTTATCGTTGGCCACTATTCTAAATGCCTCGAGTCCCAAGAAACCATAACCCAACTTCTGGTGCAAATCTCTGTTGGCTCCCAATGGCGCCTTCGAGTCGTTGAGATGTATAGCACTTAAGTACTCATACCCTATGACTTCCTCATACTGTTTCCAGAATGCATCCCACTTATCTTGGGTCGAGATGTCATACCCGGCAGCAAACGTGTGGCAGGTATCGATACAGACTCCCACACGCGACTTGTCTTCTACCAAGTCTATCACGTCTCTGATATCTTGTAAGTTGGATCCAATCAAATTTCCATGTCCCGCCATGTTTTCGATAACAATCTTAACAAAAGAAGTCTCCTGAATAGCCCTATTGATATTCTTTGCCAACTGTTTCAAGGCATCACCATGATCACCGTCCAAACTAGAGCCTGGGTGGAAGTTGTAGAGGCCAATATTCAACTTCTCACACCGACGCAAATCGTCGATGAATCCACCATAAGCCTTCTCAGCCTTCTCCTGATCGGGATTAGCGAGGTTAATAAAGTATGATCCATGTGGCAACACGTCTGTACGTGGGTTATATCCGTACTTTTCGCATAGTCTCTTGAATTCGTTGGCTTCCTCATCCTTGATATCTGGGGATACCCATTTTCTTGGAGATTTGAGGAAAAGAGCAAAACTGTTTGCACCAATGTCCATGGCGTTAGTGACAGCTTTGCTGACGCCTCCAGCCATGGCCACATGGGCACCAAATTTGTATTTGCTCTCGACTTTGGAATATTTGAACACTGGTTCCTTGACTACCTTGACGGCCTTTGAGACAGCTTTTTTTCTGCAAGTTAGTAACGGATCTGGAATTAGAATGGAGGAATGGCAGAAATTGGCATTCTCCTGGTGATAGTGCCGACATACGGAGGCATTACGAGAAATTGTTCAAGTAAGTGATATTGTGGAGATGAGACTGTGTGAAGGCTTACATGATGGATGATGGAAAGATAGACATTGGATAGATAAGAAATTGAGGTAATAACTATTTGCAAACTCGAAGATTTTAGAAACAAAGGTCTTTTCGAGAAGGCTTCAAAGTATAAGGTGTCCGTCTTGGAGAATTTAGCAAGTAAATTTACGAAAATCAGTAATGAAGTATGTTCTAAGTGAATTCTTGAATGATTCAGCACAATCGATTGTTATCCCGAACTGAATCACTCTTTTCCCTTCCAGCTCAAATTAAAATTACCTCTGTTCTAGTACCCTATCAACCTCGTAGATCTAGAAAATGATTATTCAAGTGAACTTATTGAAGTTAACTTGATCAAGCAAACGTTGTGAAGTCCAGTGATGTTCATTTCAGTCCGAACATCCAATAAACCCTTCTCCGTCACTCGAGCTCTCTTCCAATAAAGTCAAGTGCATCGGGAGCCTCGTGCCCCATTAAAATCTTAGCACTGTCACTAAACTTCTCGGCCTTCTTCCTTGCTGCATTATCCTTCTTGTCTCCCTCAACCACCGCAAGTTCCATAAACGTATCTAATTCAAATACTCGACGCTGCTCTGGATCACAGTAGCTCATGGCTGCCAATAAGGTGTAATAGGCATCATTGGCTGCGTTGTGAAGATTCAGATGAGGAATACCTACAGTTCGAAGCACTCCACGCAACGAGCTTCCACTCAGCCGACTCATGCGATGCATCTTCTCTGTGTCTACTGTGTCGATGTTCTGCACCAGCTTCACACCGTGGCTGGCAAGCCACTTGATGTCGCCTCCAATATTATGGCCCACCAACACTCCGTTACGATTGTTGAGATAGTGGGTCAAGATCTCGTTCAAGAGACCTTTCAGCTCCGCCGTCAGCATCTCGTACGACGTTCCACCATTAAATCGGAGCTTGTTATTCGGCACATATCTGCCGTTGTTCTTGTTCTTGTTCTCTTTCACAAGGATATGGAGTGTTCTCACCCGAGGCATGATCAGGTTCCACTGGCGGTCTGGATCGTAGACGGCCAACCCAATCTCGGTGATTTTGTTGGGGTTGCGCTCCCATGCTTCCACGTCTACTGCCACTAAAGGTCGTTGTCGAAGATACACAAGTTCCATCCAAGTGCGGAGCCTGGACACATTGTTTTCGCTGGTAAACTGGAAAGATGTGGTGGAGAAGTAGTGGTCGAGTGCCAGTACTAGTTCTTTCTTGGTATTTTCAGGCATGGAGGCTAGGGTTCTTCTCGAAAGAAGTTGGAGCATTGGCGATGATCTTCGCAGGACTACATCCAGATAGTAGCAGGACGTGAGTCTTCTCATTGTTTATACTACTATGTTATTATTTCTATGGAAACCTTGATATATTAACATTCAAAATTTCAGATGTTGATTGGAATTGCTTTAAAGGATATATATAAACAAAATAATTAAACGGGAATGATCAGTTTCAAGTTTAGTTGAATGGCTTCTTGACCCAGTCAAAGAGTCCGAACGCTTCATTCTTCTCGTTATCCTTTTGGATGTCTTCGTTCTCATCCTTCTCGTAGCAATTTCTCTGCCGACCCAAATAGAAATTGGTCTGGAACAAAGATACCACAAACATCAAGGAAGAAACCCCCAAACCAGCAGAGAAAAGGATGTAATTGACTTCCTGGTAAGCTTTGATGGCTCCAAGACGATCAGGACTTCCCCAAGGCTCAGCTGCAATTGACAGAACTGCTCCATAGAACGTAGCAGCCTTAGTGATATCTGGAACATACTTGTACATGGCATTGGGCAATTTGGATGTCCAGATGACCGAAGTAATGGCTGATCCAATGGCTGCTCCGATACTGGAGTACAATGACAATACAGAAATTGTAGCAGCCAAATCCTGGTGTGGAACAGCAGCCTGGGCTGCCACCTGTGTGCCCATAGCACTGGCAGCATCACCTAAAACCGTGATGATAAGTCCCGCCACAACGTTACCTAAGCTTGGAGGAGTGGAAGTGCTAGCACATCTGACATACAAGCCCATACCAATCAATTTAATGGCAATTCCAACCACCTGGAATACCTTGTATCTGTGGTATATTCTGAAAAGAAGACCCCATATAACACCAAAGAAACAAAGTCCCATGGTGGTGGTATTGGAGAGGTACGTCCAGTCTCTGATGGAGAGGTTAAGGGTAGCCATGGTGTATGAGGTGAAGTACAAGAGTGGCATGTAGCCTCCAAACATGTAGAGAAAGTCAATAAAGACACAGCAAATAAAAGTTCTGTTGAAGAGAACTCTCTTGGGCAACAATGAGTATTTAGCAAACTTGACCTCGTAGACAATGTGAACAATCAAAAGAATTCCACCCACAACGATCATGGCGATCATACTTGGATTTCTGAAACCATTCTCGGCATAAGAGTATAACGAAAATGGAAGCAAGATCAACGAGAAAGCAAATCCAAGCAAGATCAAGCCAATTGCATCGATTTCCAAAAGAGCTTCCTTGATCAAAAGCAATTTGGTTTTGAGAGGAGACAAGCCCATGTTGGCAATTTCTCTCTGTTTGGCAGTGAAAGGTTCAGCTCCAAAAGGAACCTTTCCTTCCTTTGCAGCTTTATGATCTAGCCAGTACATTATCACAATAGCAGGAATCAAAGTGGCAGGAGTAATGATGGCAAACATTCCATAACCCCACTTCCAGTTGCTGGCCACGATATTCTCCACAATATATCCAGATACCCAAGTGGTGACCAAGAACGGAACAGTACAAAATGCCAAGAAGAAACTTCTCCATTGCAAGTTGGTGAAGTCAGCAACAATAATACCGTTCATCAATTGAACACCCGACTTACCAATACTGATAAACACTGAGCCAATGACAAAGGCAGAAATGGAAGGCGAACATGCAACAATGATAAACCCCAACACATAGAGCACCAACACAACCACATAGACGAATGGTCTGGAAGTCAAGTCAGACATTTTAGCAACAAATGGTTTACAGACAGCCCCAATGACGGATGTAGCCACCGTCAACGTCGACAACATAGAGTGCCTGTCAAATGAACTGGTAGCATAAGGCTCATAGTTGTATGTAGTGGTACCATCTAAAGCGACCATCCAACAAGTCAAGAAAATGGAACAAGCGAAGAGCCATAGGTATTTTTTCCCCATATAATCTCTAACCATTTCAATTCTGGCCACACCTTTTGTCTTCATTGGGAGCTCTCGGTCTTCCTGAGAGACTTTGTCCAGATCAAGCTGGTATTCTTTGTCCAGAGGCTTCTCGTCATCATGCGAGCTGAACTGAGGTTGCAAAGGAGACCTAAGATCGACCATTATGAACAGACTTGATTTCTGGAAGAGTTATAGAGCGACATTATGGCTGGACTTTATATATCAGGGCACTAGGTTCCAAGAAATTTTTCAAGTTCATGGCGACAATCCCAATCTAGTGCATGAAGGTTAGATGGTGGAGATAATGCATTAGATATTGAGTGCATCTGACAACCTTGTGATCAATTTTTCTTTTTAATCTTTATATCTTTCAGAATTTGTCACAACATTGAAATATGAATCATTCTAATATATAGTTACACCGCTGTCGCAATGCCAAACCCTTGATCGGTAAGATTGGAATGTCTCCGAACCCAGGAGAAATGCAACATGGATGCACAACGGTGGGGGATCAAAACCTGCCAAACTACAGATTACCCACAGGAGGTGTCGGGTTTCCGACATCGGAAGATGGTTTAGATTATGTCATACGGCTCCTTTGAAGCCCTAGACGTTGTGCTTTTGTATAGAATTTCAGTCTCTCAAATTTTGCAACTTTAATATAACCAAATCCTTCAAAGCACCAATTTTGCAATTTCTTTGAGTCAATCATTTTGACACAACCCAGCGTCGTAAGGACCTTTGAGGAGTACATGTTATTACTTGCCGAGACATATGGATCTATTTAGAGTCTTCGGTGATTGGTTTGGGACGCCGTGTGCCTACATTGATGCCGACTCGGAAAACACTGCTCAAAACCTATGACATGATCAGGGCAATATGAGAGTTACCGTAAATGTATAGCTACAAAGCCGAATTATATACGTCATATTCTTCTTGAGTCTTGGGCCCGCACCTGTATGTTTGAGCACGGCTATAATAAATACCTACAATCTTATTATTGGATAGGATGACCAGAAGGGCCCGAATTGACGAGAATTTAAGAATTGCTCGAAGAAGAAAAAACTCATTTGCTTGGACTCTGTAGCCAAAGAACAGAGACGCATATGAGAAATAGATGTGAACGGTGAATGCATGAATGCTTCCATATGCTATGCCCCGCAGATATGACGACATGCGGCAATAAGTTACTTCCCTTCCATCTTATTGGTCTCAAGTTCATACTAGCCAATGGAGCTTCAACAAAATTGAACCCGGTTAGACCGGCACTTGACGTATATGCATGAGCCGTCAATCGTCCCAATAGATGAAAAAGATTGGCAGCCGTGGGCTTAAAACGCTTTTTAGTGTCTTGGCAACAATGGTCTGTAATTTCAGGATTGCAATTGGCATACGAACAGCGGAACAAGCATTGAAATTTTTTGGAGTCAGTTACAATTACAATGTCAGATGACATCACAATAGGTTGGAGTTCTTGGTGTGCCATAGGCTGAAATGTGATGTGTGAAGAGTTGGTTGAAATTCATTAGTAAGATTTTGTTTGATTTGGAGCTTTGAGTGAGGTTGGAATGAGATGGATGTAAGGGCTCCTATATGGAAAAAAAACGGGAATAAGTTTTTACAGTATACTTGGGTGATTTTGTTTAGTATAAGATGGAGTGAGAGATGGTAAATCATGAATTGAAACTAGAAGCTTGTGATTGTGGATACATAGGGTCAAGGATATGTGGAATTGTTGCAAGAAAACTTTACTTGGGCATCCCACGAGATTTTTAGTAAGTACTCAAGAGCCAGGTAATTTGATGCGTGGATTTGGCGACGCCAGTTTAGTAAGGAGCTTGGAAATTTTGGGTTTTGAGTAAGGTATTCTCAAGTAGGTAATTCGAACTTCGGACGATGACACACATCATGTAGTACCTATAAGTGAAAATTGAAAGTAGACATATCCGAATGCTCTTTCCAGAGTGTGTTGAACTTTAAGAATGTGGAATATAAATTCTTAGAATAAGTGAAATGACCTCGAATGGCAATATAATGAAACTCTCTCCATATATCTGAAATGTTGAGAGAACGCACAATCATTGGTTCAAAAGTTCCTCTTATCATAGTTAAATCAATTCGTTCAAGAACAGCCACGGTATCCAAACATTAGTTTGCTTCCCAAACAAAGATTTACTCTTACTGTCTCCAAATCATTCAAATCTCTCACCACAAGCTTGATTGAACTTGGTACCATTGAATTTCTCCCGTCCTCGTGTTAAAACTCATCAATTCAACTGGAATACACTGAAAATAGGCCAAATACCATTACTTAATACCTCTAGGAATCCATATAAATTTGATATGATAACTTAATGGGCTAGGTTCTCTCAAATCTCATAATCTTCACCAAATTACTAGGTGTATCCATTCTCTTCCTGAAGTTATCCTCCTAACAATCTATGTTTCTTCAAAATCTCAATTTCAAATGTAAAATTAAATATCTCTTATAATTAATTCTCAAACTTATCTCGATTCAAAGATATCGTCTTTGACTTTGTTGGTCCCTCGGCCATTCCCACTACTACCCCATACTTAATAATCATCGCTCCTGGATGTAACCTCGGTGTTAACTATCTAGACCTTCTACCATCTCATTCCACCTATTGAAATGGAAGTTCTGCCGATCTGTGATCTCTTGAAAGCAGAGCCTCTGGCTGTTCAAATCACTCTGGCTCTACAAGATTTCGCCCCAACGTCCAATGTTGAGGAACTTGCAGTCATCTCCGCTTTACTCAAGTATACCATACCTGATGTCTATCGCCAACTTCCGGAGGCCACCAGAGACGTAATTGCCAATGTATTCCGCTCCACAGTGGGTTTAGGCAATCTAATTGGCCGAATAGACATGATTGCTGGTCTGAGAGCTGATGTGCTGGGCGATTTGGTGGATCTACTCAACATTCATACTGGGCTTTTAGAAAAGGTCCTTCGTCCAGGAATGGTCTTCCGAGCTTCCAAGAATGCTCTTGCTGTTCGGGAGCTCGATAAGCTTCTTTACAAGGGAAAATGCTTTTCAATCATTAGAGAAGTGGACATGAAGTTTCATAATGTCTATGTTCCACCAGTTCTAGCATCTATGGCGGCGTATGGAACCTATCTAGCACAAGAATTGCTTCCCATGTACAGCCACGTGGAGGTTTCGACCATTAATATCTATATTTTGTCGTTAATGTCGACATCAAGTCAGCTGCCTATATTCGAATGCTTCTTCAATAGACACGATAGCTTTCATCTCCGAACATCGGTGGCCAAGATGAAAAGATTCGAGCGAAAGCAGCTACTTATCAGATTTCTTGATTGGGTTTGTCTTCGGTACTTCAAGTCGGCTTTTGAGCTCGACACCATAGCGGCCATCTACATTTTGGCTGGCGAATATCTAGATGCCCTGGTGTGCGACCAATTGACTTGTGAAACGGTGATCTCTCGCTACAGTTATGCACTCAACCATACATTGTCACTTCTACTACGTACTTCGCTTACTGATGATGTGTACAGGGCCCTTGTATTGACCTTGTTGACAGCGTGGGGAAACATAGGGCTACTCGAGGAAGAACCTATAGTCAGACAAGAGTTTAGGACACATCTTCTCTTATGCATGTGCTACCAGCTCTCGTCTCATAGCATCCAGGATTTGATGAAGGATACAAAGTTTGTTAGTGCCATTTCCAACAGACTTCTGTCTCTTTCTAATCGTGTCAAGTCTCTTGGCAT
>Ga0160505_100276_pt1 | contig 34303 bp, 22 predicted proteins | sample DIDeMG_FD_108225 | JGI IMG/M metagenome (GOLD analysis project Ga0160505, IMG submission 108225) | Enriched chicken feces microbial communities from UW Madison campus, WI, USA - DID2874_E49_Stillage MG | ecosystem: Host-associated > Birds > Digestive system > Large intestine > Fecal ... | reverse complement strand
GTTGATTCATGTTATAATTTGTATGCATGATTTTGATCCTTTCGGGGGTTGAATGATTTAGAGTACGAGCGTCATCTCGTACTCTTTTAGTTTACCCAAAAAAGCCAGTGAAATGAACGAATTCTCGTCATTTCACTGGCTTTTTACTTAGAGACTTATGTCACAGCCTCTTCCTGAATTTCTAATTTACGCTTTGTAATCGTACGCTGTTACGATAATTTCTTTTAGTTCGCTGATCAACGGTTCTTTCGGATTCGCTGTTGTACATTGGTCTTCGTAAGCCAATTCAGCCATACGATCAACCGTTGTATTCAACGTCTCTTGAGTCACGCCTTGTGCCTTCAAGTTCATGTCGATGCCTGTAGTTACACCTAAGTTGTAAACTGCTTCGATCAACGCTTCTACTAATTCTGCTGTTGTATTGCCTTTAAGTCCTAAGAACTTCGCAATATCTGCATAGTCAGTATCCGCACGGAAGTAGTCGTATTTAGGGAACATCGCATGTTTTTGAGGGTCCTTGGCATTGTAACGGATGATATGCGGCAATAGAATTGCGTTCGTACGTCCGTGAGGAATACCGTATTCTCCACCGATTTTATGTGCCACTGAGTGACAAATTCCTAGGAATGCATTGGCAAATGCCATACCAGCCATCGCTGATGCGTTATGCATTTTTTCACGCGCTTCTGGGTCAGCTGTTTTAACTGATTTTTCAAGGTTTTCGAAAACAAGCTTGATTGCCTGTAAGCTCAATCCACGAGTATAATCAGAAGCCATTACAGATACATAAGACTCGATCGCATGTGTTAACACATCCATACCAGTGTCTGCTGTTACTGAAGCAGGTACTGTCATAACAAATTGAGGGTCAACAATCGCAACATCTGGTGTCAACGCATAGTCAGCCAATGGATACTTCACGTGTGTTTCGCTGTCTGTGATAACTGCGAATGGCGTTACTTCCGCTCCTGTACCAGAAGTTGTTGGGATACATACCAATTTTGCTTTTTCAGGCTTCGCAATTCCGTAAGTACGTTTGCGAATATCCAAGAATTTTTGTTTCGCGCCGAAGAATGACGTGTCTGGATGTTCAAAGAACATCCACATTCCTTTTGCCGCATCCATTGCAGAACCACCACCAAGAGCAATAACTGTATCAGGTTGGAAGTCGTTAAACATTTCCAGTCCTTTATAAACAGTATTCGTTGAAGGGTTTGGTTCAACATCTGAGAATACTTCAACCTTCACATCGTTTTCACGACGGCCTAATACTTCACGAACGATGTCTGCATAGCCGAATTGAACCATTCCTGGATCACAAACTAACATGACGCGTTCAACGTTCTCCATTTTTGTTAGATACAATAGAGAGTTCTTTTCGAAAAAGATTTTTGGTGGAAGTTTAAACCATTGCATATTATTTCTCCGTTTCGCTATAGTTTTAACATTGATTAAGTTAATAGCAGATACGTTCTTAGATACAGAGTTTTTACCGTATGAACCACAACCAAGAGTCAATGATGGGATCATTTCATTGTAGATATCACCGATACCGCCTTCAGCAGATGGTGAGTTCACTAAGATACGGCAAGCTTTCATACGTAAGCCGAATTTTACTTGTAAGTCTTCGTCTTCGGTATGGATCACTGCTGTATGTCCTAATCCGCCTAATTCCAACATGCCTTGGCAAAGGTCGAAGCCATGTACATGGTCGTTTGCTTTAATCATAGCTAAAACTGGAGAAAGTTTTTCACGAGACAATGGATAATCTGCACCCACACCATCTAATTCTGCAATCAGAATCTTTGTGCCTGCAGGAACTTTGATGCCTGCGCGTTGCGCGATATCTTCAGCTGAATGACCAACGATCGCAGGGTTTACTGCGTATTTGCCTTCGTTCATTACAGCGTCTTCTAATCTCTTCAATTCAGCTTTCTTCACTACGTATACTTGATGCGCTTGGAATTCCGCTTTTACTTCTTCGTAGACTTCTTTGTCAACAATGACTGCTTGTTCAGAAGCACAGATCATCCCGTTATCAAAAGATTTTGAAACGATCAAATCATTTACTGCACGTTTGATTTTCGCCGTTTTTTCGATGTATGAAGGGACGTTACCCGCACCTACACCTAAAGCTGGTTTTCCAGTTGAGTAAGCTGATTTAACCATGCCTGGTCCGCCAGTCGCAAGAACGATGGCCACACCTGGGTGGTTCATTAACATTGATGTTGCGTCGATCGATGGCTTTTCGATCCATTGGATACAGTTTTCAGGAGCGCCGGCCGCGATAGCCGCATCACGAACGATACGCGCAGCTTCAGCTGAACATTTTTGAGCACTTGGGTGAAACGCAAAGACGATTGGATTTCCTGTTTTTAAAGCAATCATTGATTTGAAGATGGTTGTAGAAGTTGGGTTTGTTGTAGGTGTTACACCACAAACAACACCAACAGGTCCAGCAACTTCGATCAACCCTTTTTGCTTATCTTCACCGATGACACCCACTGTTTTGTCATGTTTGATGCTGTTCCAGATATATTCTGATGCATACATGTTTTTGATGGCTTTATCTTCAACAACACCACGTCCGGTTTCCTCAACCGCCATTTTTGCTAACAGCATGTGTTTGTCTAGGGCAGCCATCGCCATTTCGTGAACGATATGGTCTATTTTTTCTTGATCAAAATCTTCCATTTCTTTCAGTGCAACATTTGCTTTTGTTGCTAATTCGTCAATCACTTGCTCAACGCTGACTGCGTCTTTTTCTTTTTCAATCGCTTTAGCCATGTGTATCCTCCTAAAAATTTTTGTGTCGCTTTTCACATACACATCATACAACACACACACGAGTTTGTAAATACTTTTTGTGATTTTTTTCACACCCATTTTTATTATTCACAAAATCCATGATATACAGGCATTTTTAACATTAGCCTTTAAAGTATTTTAAACCTATAGTAACACATCACTTTTAGAACTTTTTTCACAAAATTAGGCTAATTTTTTTCTAATGAATTGATTTCTCCTTCTTTCTAATTCTTTAGATGCAAAAAAGGCACGTATTTACATACGCACCTTTTTTAAAATTCTTTACGTAAGAGCTTCGTCTTACTTTTCTTCTGTTTTGTCTTCAGGTTTTTCTTCTACTAATGGTTCAGTTGGTTCTGTTGTCTCTGGTTCAACGACGTTTGTTTCAACAGGAGCAGCCACTGGACGAACACCAGATTGTACGGTTCTGATTGAAGAACGGTCGAATACTAAATAGATACCTTCACAGTCTAATGTAACTGTTTTGTCGTCACTGTTGATCTCTGAGATCACGCCATGCAGACCGCCGATAGTTACAACACTATCTCCAACCTTCATTGCATCTAATAAACCTTGACGTTCTTGCTGTTGTTTCTTTTGAGAACGGTTCATCATAAAGAACATCCCCAGCATCAACACTAGCAAAATAATCATTGAAAAGTTTCCCATTTTATATTTCCCCTCGCATTCATAGTAAATCCACTTTTAACTGTAACAAAATTTGTAAGCTTACACTAGCATTTTTAATCATACTTTAGAAACTTTTTGCGTTTTGCTTATTAAATCCGTACTCTTCAAAAAAGGCTTGGCGGAATTCTAATAGGTTGTCATCCATGATTGCTTGACGAACTTGTTTCATTAAATTAATCAAAAAGTATAGGTTGTGGTAAGAGGTCAATCGAATCCCAAAGGTTTCATCACAATGAATCAAGTGGCGAATATATGCCCGAGTATAATTCCGGCATGTATAGCAATCACATTTTTCATCCAACGGACGGAAATCATGGGCATACTTCGCATTCTTAACAACTAAACGTCCGCCAGAAGTCATGCACGTTCCGTTACGAGCGATACGTGTCGGCAATACGCAGTCAAACATATCCACCCCGCGGATTACACCGTCGATCAATGAATCTGCTGCACCAACACCCATTAAGTAGCGAGGCTTGTTCTCTGGGATCAACGGTGTCGTAAATTCTAAGACACGGTTCATTTCTTCTTTTGGTTCACCCACTGAAAGTCCGCCAATCGAGTACCCTGGAAAATCCATACTTACAAGATCTTTCGCACTTTGACGGCGCAGGTCTTCAAAGCCGGCACCTTGAATGATTCCAAATAATCCTTGTGTCGCTGGATTTGCGTGCGCTTTTAAGCCGCGCTCCGCCCAGCGTGAGGTCCGTTCCACAGATTTCTTCACATAATCATAACTTTCATCAAATGGCGGGCATTCATCAAAGCTCATCATGATGTCAGAGCCTAGTTTATTTTGGATATCGATTGCTTTTTCTGGTGACAAGAACATCTTTGAGCCATTCAGATGGTTCTTGAAATGGACCCCTTCTTCTACGATATTTCGCATATCTGCTAATGAGAAGACTTGGAAACCACCAGAATCCGTTAAGATCGGTTGATCCCAATTCATGAACTTGTGCAGTCCACCGGCTTCTGCAACTAAATCTTCTCCGGGACGCAGCCACAGATGATACGTGTTACTCAAAATAATGCCTGCCCCCATCTCCTTCAAATCTTCAGGAGACATTGTTTTTACGGTAGCCAAAGTTCCTACGGGCATAAACATTGGTGTCGGGAACGTTCCATGAGGGGTGATGATCTCCCCTAAACGCGCCCCTGTATGTTTTTCTTTCTTTATTAAACGATAAGAAATCGCAGGTTCAGTCATTCAATTTCCTACTTTCTTCTATATATGTATAAGTGTGCAACTTGTATCATAATACTGGTTTTAGAGCGCTTTTGCAACTTTCTACGAACAGCTTAAAACTATTTATAAGATAAGGAAGCAGGATTGTTCAAAAAAACACAAAAAACGTCTTTTTTATATTTTTCAAATAAAAATAAATTCATCCTTATATCTTTTACAAAAAAATGGTTGCACACTCATTGATAAAAAAGCTTATTGTAAAAGATAAAATCTATACCATTACATATTGAATACTATATTTATGAGACAACGCCCATTAAAAATCCCTCATTAAATGAATTGTGAAATAAATATTTATTAAAAGATAGCGTTTACATCGCTAACTAGACCGATTAAGATGGAGGTGTTAAAAAATATTAGGAGGTAAGAAATGGTTAAAGCGGCAGAGAAGAAACAGGAACCAATCAATGTTGAGGCAATGATCAACGATCTAGCACAGAAAGGCAACGAGGCATTAAAGGTTTTATCTAGCTTTGATCAAGAAAAAGTGGACCGAATCGTTCACGAAATGGCGATGGCTGCATTAGACAAACACATGTTATTGGCAAAAATGGCGGTCGAGGAAACGGGTCGCGGTGTTGTTGAAGACAAGGCAATCAAAAATATGTACGCTTCTGAATACATTTGGAACAATATCAAAAACAACAAAACCGCTGGGGTAATCTATGAGGACAAACAAAAGCATCTTGTCCAAATAGCTGAACCTGTAGGGGTTGTTTGTGGTGTGACGCCGACGACGAATCCGACCTCTACAACGATCTTCAAGTCCTTGATTGCTATCAAAACACGGAATCCTATTGTCTTTGCTTTCCACCCAAGCGCCCAAAAATGCTCAGCCGAAGCGGCACGAATCGTTCGTGATGCAGCCGTTGCTGCGGGTGCACCTGAAAACTGTGTACAGTGGATCGAAACGCCATCTCTGGATGCGACACAAGGATTGATGAACCATCCTGGCATCGCGATTGTATTAGCCACAGGCGGCGGTGCCATGGTAAAATCTGCCTACTCGACTGGCAAACCGGCTCTAGGAGTAGGTCCAGGGAATGTACCTGCTTATATCGAACGGACTGCCAATATCAAACGCGCAGTGAATGATCTGCTTGTTTCCAAAACCTTTGACAGTGGAATGATTTGTGCTTCTGAACAAGCGGTGATCGTTGACAAAGAAATCTATGACGAAGTGAAGAAGGAATTTCAAGCGCATCAAGTGTATTTTGTTAAGAAAAATGAATTGCGCCAATTAGAAGCCGTCGTAATGAATGAAGGAAAATATGCCGTTAATCCAAAAATTGTGGGTCTCTCTGCAATGAAGATCGCTGAATTGGCTGGGATTGGTGTTCCAGAAGGCACAAAAATGCTGATTGCTGAAATTGACGGAGTTGGACCGGATTATCCACTATCTCGCGAAAAGCTTTCTCCTGTTTTAGCCATGATTAAATCAGAGAGTCGCTCTCATGGCCTTGACCTATCTGAAGCAATGTTGGATCTAGGTGGTTTAGGCCATACCGCAGTGATCCATACAGAAGATCCTGATATTGAATTGGATTTCAGTTTGCGAATGAAAGCTTGCCGTATCTTGGTGAATTCGCCATCCTCAGAAGGCGGGATTGGCGACATCTACAATGAATTGATTCCATCATTGACTTTAGGGTGTGGATCTTACGGGAAAAATTCAGTTTCTCATAACGTATCTGCCCTTGATTTGATCAATATCAAAACTGTAGCGAAACGGAGAAAGAACATGCAATGGTTTAAACTTCCACCTAAAATCTACTTTGAAAAGAACTCCTTACTGTATTTGACTCAAATGGAAAATGTGGAACGCGTCATGCTCGTTTGCGACCCTGGAATGGTCCAGTTTGGCTATGCGGACATTGTACGTGATGCGTTAGGCAGACGTTCAAATGATGTGAAGATCGAAGTCTTTTCAGATGTCGAACCTAACCCATCGACCAACACCGTTTATAGAGGCTTGGAGATGATCGTGAACTTCCAACCTGATACAATCATTGCATTAGGCGGCGGCTCTGCGATGGATGCGGCAAAAGGAATGTGGATGTTCTTTGAACACCCGGATACCTCCTTCTTCGGAGCGAAACAAAAATTCTTGGATATTCGTAAACGGACATACGGCATCGCACCACCTGAAAAAACACAATTAGTATGTATTCCAACGACCTCCGGGACTGGAGCCGAAGTAACACCCTTCGCGGTTATCACAGATAGCGAAACACACGTAAAATATCCATTAGCAGACTATGCGCTGACACCAAATGTAGCGATCATTGATCCGCAATTTGTACTGACTCTTCCATCTTCAATCGCCGCGGACACTGGGATGGACGTACTGACACACGCGATCGAATCCTATGTATCCGTGATGGCCTCAGATTACACACGTGGTTTAAGTCTGCAGGCAATCCAAATCGTCTTTAATTATCTGGAAAAATCAGTAAAAAATGGCGACGAAGAATCTCGCGAGAAGATGCATAACGCGTCTGCGATGGCTGGAATGGCATTCGCCAATGCATTCTTGGGAATTTGCCATTCCATCGCTCATAAGATCGGTGGAGAATACGGTATCCCTCATGGCCGTACCAATGCGATTCTTTTGCCGCATATCATCCGCTACAATGCCAAGGATCCGCAAAAGCATGCGATGTTCCCTAAATATGATTATTTCCGGGCAGATTCAGATTACGCAGACATTGCGAGATTCTTAGGATTAAAAGGAAAGACGACTGCGGAATTAGTCGAAGCATTAGCCACTGCTGTATATGATCTAGGCGTATCGGTGGGCATCGACATGAGTCTGAAAGCGCAAGGTGTCACACAAGAAAAATTAGACACTACTGTAGACCATTTGGCCGAACTTGCCTACGAAGACCAGTGTACGACTGCCAATCCGAAAGAACCATTAATCAGTGAGCTAAAAGACATCATCGTGACTTGTTACGATTACAAAGTCTAGCATACACACAAAAGCCCCCTTCGATGACGGTCATCGAAGGGGGCTTTGTTAGCTATTAAATATTCTCTGGATCAACTTCTGGTGCTTTATGGAACTTAATCAGTTCCGTCACAATAATCGGAACAATTGAAAGCAAGATCGCAATTATCCAGTGTGTCATACTGATTGGTACCAGATAGAACAATTCTTGTGTTTGTGGAATCAAGGCAATGGCTGTTGTGATCGCTAATGCTAACCAAGCCATTTGTGCTAGCGATTTATTAGTCGCCAAATCTATTTTGAAAATTGACTTACTGCTGCGTACGTTGAATACGTGCAAAATCGATGAATAAGCCAATACTAGAAAGGCAACCGTTTGACCTACTTCTAAACTAGGCGGTGTAAAGTAGCTTACGTGCTCAACAAAGGCGCCTACATAAAAACCAATAAGAGTCACTACGGTAAAAATAGCAGCATTTAAACCAATCTTTTGCCACAATCCCCGTGCAAAAATCCCTTCATCACGCGGAATCGGCTTCTCATCCATAATCCCAGCTTCTGCCGGTTCTCTTCCTAAAGCAAAACCAGGCAATCCATCAGCTACTACGTTAACAAACAATAATTGAACTGCTGTAAATGGCGCTCCCCATCCTAGCAACATTGCGATAACTACGATAAAGATCTCGGAGATATTACAGCTCAATAGGAAATTGATTGCTTTACGAATCCCTTGATAAACCGAGCGTCCTCGCGCTACAGCATCCACGATCGTTGCAAAATTATCATCGGTTAAGATCATATCAGCTGCACTTTTCGCTACGTCTGTCCCGGTAATTCCCATGGCACAGCCAACATCACTAGCCTTCAGCGCAGGCGCATCATTCACCCCATCACCGGTCATTGCGACAACGGCTCCAGTACGCTGCCATGATTTAACAATACGAATTTTATCCTCTGGCGTTACTCGTGCGTAAACAGATAAATCCTTCACTCGTTCATCCAGTTCATCATCGGTTAATTTTTGTAATTCTGCGCCGGAAAGAGCTTCTTTCCGAGACTTCATGATCCCTAATTCTTTGGCAATCGCTCCAGCAGTCACCACGTGGTCTCCGGTGATCATGACTGTTTTGATTCCCGCCTTTTTAGCACGGGCAATGGCATCTTTTGATTCTGGGCGCGGTGGATCGATCATACCGATCAGTCCCATCAAACGCAAATCTTTTTCCAACGCCTCGGAAGTGATTTCTTTTGGTTCTTCATCGTGAATCGCAAAACCTACCGCAATCACGCGCAACGCCTTTTTCCCGAAACGGTCATTGACAATTGCCGCTTGGTCAACATCTCCATAATGGAATTTCGGCAAAAGAACATCAAAAGCTCCTTTTGTAATAGAGATAAACTTTTTCCCGCGCTTATGTACAGTCGTCATCATTTTCCGATCAGAGTCAAAAGGAATTTCACCGATTCGCGGATATTTTTCTTCAAGTTCAGCTTTTGTATGGTAATTTTCTTCTACAGCACGAACAATCGCCGCTTCCGTAGGATTCCCTTTGATTTCAAGTTCGTTGTCGTCATTTTCTACGAGGACATCGGTACATAAAGCTGCGATACTAAGAACTTCCATCGCCTCATCGGTCATACCTTCTTCAGTATCTACCACCGAATCGCCATGCGTCCAAACTCGGCGGACACGCATTTTATTTTGCGTCAGCGTTCCTGTCTTGTCTGAACAAATCACATTCGCAGAACCTAATGTTTCAACAGCAGGCAATTTGCGGATAATGGCATTTTTCTTCGCCATTTTTTGTACCCCATATGCCAAGGTTAATGTAACGATAACTGTCAGCGTCTCTGGAACCGCGGCGACGGCTAACGAGATAGCTGTAATGAACATGTCCAGCATAGGTTCGCCTTGCATTTCACCAATAAAAAACACAAAAGCCGCAGCTGCTAAAGCGATTAAACTAATACGCTTCCCTAAGTGATTTAATCGTTTTTGCAGAGGTGTTTTTTGCGTCTCATCACTATTCAAAAGACCTGCAATTTTCCCCATCTCGGTTTGCATGCCTGTCGCAGTAACAACCGCTTTTCCGCGTCCGTTCACTACGGTTGAGCCTTTGTACACCATATTTACTCGATCGCCAAGGGCTGCTCCATCCTCACCTATGTATTCAGGATCTTTCATCACAGGTTCACTTTCACCTGTTAAAGCGGATTCTTCCACACGCAACTGAGAGGCTTCGACAATACGAGCGTCAGCGGTAATCAACGAACCAGATTCAAGCAATAAAGTATCTCCCGGAACTAATTCTTCCGCATCCACTTGCTCTTGCTTTCCATCTCGCATGACACTTGCGGTTTGCTTGTTCATGTCTTGCAAAGCAGATAATGCCTTTTCCGCATTTCCTTCTTGTACAATGGCTAATACAGAATTAATTACTACGATAGCAATAATCAAAAAGCTTTCAAAATAATCGCCGTGGTCAGTAGCAATCGCTGTATAGAGCGAAATCACTGCCGCCACTAATAAAATAATTGTCGTAAAATCAGTCAAACTAAGAAAGAATTTTTTTGCCAAAGATTCTTTCGGGGCTTCTTCAAACTTATTTTTTCCGTTATTTTTTAATTTTTCTTCAACTTCTGAACTACTTAAGCCATTCTCTAAATTGGCATCATATTCATTAGTTACAGTTTCTATTTTTTCTTTGTATGGATCCATCCTATTCCTCCTTATGTTATAAAAATACCGCCTATATTATTACTATAACATAGAAAAGTCAGTGAATTCAAAGTATACACCTTGAAATTTACTCAAAAAGTAACAAAATAAATTATTCAAAATAACTAAGTGAAATCGCTTCCAAATTTAAATAGGGTGTGCTATATTATAGATACAAGGAAGGAGGAACTTAGATCATTCGAAGGATTTCTCGATAAGAAAGTAGAAAAAAGTAAACAATAAAATTGTTAGTAATACAAGATTCACCGAAAAAGTTGTCAATAGTATGCGTGTGAAGTATTTCTTTATAAATAGTGAATGCGTATCACAGGTTGAGTAGTACATCAAACACACAAGTAAAAAAGATACGTAAGAAAAAAAGTTTCTTTAAAACTGAATAAAAGTGAAAACGTAGTAAAAACAAATATTTATGTTTATAGTCAAGAAATTCATGTAATACTTTGCATGTATCATTAAAAGTAATATAAAATTCGAATGAACTAATCCTTCCGATATTCTAAGAGCCAGGCAGTCGAGAGCCTGGCTTTTTTGTACGAAAAAAACCAGCGAAAAAATCGCTGGCCTTCTCTTTTCCTCTATTTCACGAACATCGCATCTCCAAAACTGAAGAAGCGATAGCGTTCTTCGATGGCATGGTGATAAGCCGCCAACGTCTTTTCACGACCGGCAAACGCACTGACTAGCATGACCAATGTCGATTTTGGCAAGTGAAAGTTCGTTGAAAAGGCTTGGACGACTTTAAACTCATACCCCGGTGTGATGAATATGTCTGTCCATCCACTGTCCGCCTTGATCTCTCCATTGAATTTCGTACCAATTGTTTCTAGTGTACGAATCGATGTCGTCCCAACTGCGATGATTTTTCCGCCGCTGTCGCGCACATCATTTAATTGTGCAGCAGCTTCTTCCGTCAGACGATAGAATTCGCTGTGCATCTGGTGTTCCGCAATATTGTCTACACTGACTGGTCGGAAGGTCCCTAACCCTACGTGTAAGGTTAAATAAACCAGCTTTACTCCTTTTGCTGCAATTTTCTCTAACAATTCTGGTGTAAAATGCAATCCTGCTGTTGGTGCAGCTGCAGAACCGTTCTCTTTAGCGTAAACGGTTTGATAGCGTTCAGGATCTTCTAACCGTTCTTTGATATAAGGAGGTAACGGCATTTCCCCCAGTGATTCTAAGTTCTCTAAAAAGATGCCTTCATAAGAAAACTCCACGATCCGTCCTCCGTGTTCAAGCTCTTTCTTTACCTCCGCACGTAAACGGCCGTCTCCAAAAACGATCTCTGTTCCTACTTTTGCGCGACGGGCAGGCTTGATCAACGTCTCCCACTCATCCCCTTGCGTATTGTTTAAGAGCAAGACTTCTAAGTGTCCCCCCGTTTCAGGTTTCTCTCCATATAAACGAGCAGGCAGTACACGTGTGTCATTCATGACCAACGCATCTCCAGGGTTCAGCTCTTCAATAATTTCATCAAAATGTTTATCCTCAATATCGCCGGTTTCACGATCTAAGATCAATAATCGCGAACTGTCCCGTTTTTCTAGAGGGGTTTGGGCAATTAATTCTTCAGGCAACTCAAAATCAAAATCTTCTGTGGTTAACATAGCTTCTCCTCTTTTCCTCCGCTATTCTATCATGGGAAATCGGCATTGAAAAGTACGAGGCTGTCTTCTGTGACTCAAAAAAACGGATAGCAATCAACAGAAAATGCAGAATTGTTTTCTCGACTTAAAAAAACGTTTTTTATCTCTACGATTTATCGTCTTTAACTAATAAACAATCCCGACATCTCTCTTTATGAAAAGGTTATTTTATAATCAAAAACAACGTGTGACAACGCTTAGTTCTGACTAAAAATGAGCTAGTTATTTGTTTTTAATCAGGCTTTATTGCATACTAAAATTATAAACCTGTTCATTTTTGTACAGGTAAATTGTCAGTTTTATATACTGTTTGAGAAAAATATTTTATGAAAATAATTAAGGAATCCTTTTCCTTAACATGAAGAAGGAGCGAAAAAATGATTAAATTTGACCATGTTTCTAAGATATATAATGGAAACAAAGTAGCTGTCGAAGACGTTAACCTCTCTTTTGATAAAGGTGAATTCATTTGTTTGATTGGTACTAGTGGTAGCGGAAAAACAACGACGATGCGAATGATCAATCGAATGATCGATCCAACAAAAGGGACCATTACCATCAACGGTGAAGACATTCAAAAGAAAAACCCTGTTGAGTTGAGACGCCAAATTGGGTACGTGATCCAAAATATTGGGCTTATGCCCCACATGACGATCCGTGAGAATATCACGCTTGTTCAACGGTTATTAAAGGTAGACAAAGAAGAGCAAAATAAAACCGCAGAAAAAATGATCGATTTAGTTGAATTGCCTAGGGATATGCTTGACCGCTATCCTCATGAGTTATCTGGCGGACAACAACAGCGGATCGGGGTTGTTCGTGCGCTCGCTGCCGATCAAGATGTCATTTTGATGGATGAACCCTTCGGTGCTTTGGACCCAATTACCCGTGACTCTCTGCAAGACCTTGTGAAAGACTTACAGGAGCGTCTAGGAAAAACCATCGTTTTCGTTACACATGACATGGATGAAGCATTAAAATTATCGAGTCGTATTGCCATCATGGATGACGGAAAAGTGATCCAATTTGATACACCCGAAAATATTTTGCAAAATCCTGCGAATGATTTCGTGGAAGAATTATTAGGAGAAGATCGCTTGCTTCAAGCAAAACCCGACACAACGACTGTTGGCGAGATCATGATGAACACTGCCGTTTCTATTACTCCTGAGAAGAGCCTGCAAAATGCGATTCGCTTGATGCGTGAGAAACGTGTAGATACGTTGCTGATCGTGGATGAAGACAACATTTTGAAAGGCTTTGTTGATATTGAAACCATCGACCAGGAACGACGTCGTGGAAAAGCCTCTAGTATCGGAGATATTATCAATCCGAACGTCTTCTATGTAAAAGAATCTGCGCTGGTTCGAGACAGCCTGCAGCGTATTTTGAAACGCGGCGTAAAATATGTGCCCGTAGTAGACGACGCGAAACACCTTGTAGGTATCCTTACAAGAGTCTCATTGGTAGATATCATTTATGATGTGCTATGGGGCGAAGAAGAAACTTTCGGAGATGCGGCTGAAAGCATAACAAGCGAGGAGGCGTAATCATGCAAGCATTCTTCAATCAATACGGAAGTCAAATGCTGACAAAAAGTGCGGAACACTTGTACATCTCCGCTCTTGCGCTAGGACTCGGTATTTTAGTAGCCGTTCCTTTGGGCATTTTGTTGACACGTTTACCAAAAATCTCTAGTTTTGTGATCGGTGTTGCCAGCGTCCTGCAAACAGTCCCATCACTTGCTTTACTAGCACTGATGATTCCCATCTTTGGCGTCGGAAAATTTCCCGCAATCATCGCGCTATTCATTTATTCGTTATTGCCAATTTTGCGTAATACCTTTATTGGGATGAAAAACGTCGACAGCAACTATCGCGATGTCGCTAAGGGCATGGGGATGACAAACTTGCAGTCGATCTTTACTGTGGAACTCCCCATTGCGGTTCCAACGATCATGGCAGGAATTCGCTTGGCCGCTGTCTATGTTATTGCATGGGCGACGCTTGCTTCATATATCGGAGCTGGCGGGCTGGGAGACCTGATTTTCAGTGGTCTAAACAACTTCCAGCCTCCGCTAATCATTGCAGGTACGGTTCCTGTCATTTTGATGGCACTAATCGTCGACTTATTGTTGGGGCTCTTAGAAGACCGTATGACACCCGCAGCGCTAAAGGAGGAGGAGTAAAGAATGAAAAAATTAAAAATCTTGGCTTTACTCGGACTCTCGCTGCTCTTTCTGAGTAGTTGCTCTTTTCCTGGATTGGCATCGAATGATAACGAAGATACGATCGCGGTTACGGGCGGGATCACTTCTGAAATGCAAATATTAGGAAGTATCGTTGCAGGCATGGTGGAACATTACACAGACAAGGACACCACCGTGATTAATAATTTGGCAACAAACATGATCAATCATCAAGCCATGTTAAAAGATGACGCTTCGATTTCTGCCGCGCGTTATACAGGAACGGATTTGTCTTCGATTTTGCAATTGCCGGCTGAAAAAGATCCGAAGAAAGCCTTCGATATCGTACACAACGAATTTGAAAAGCGTTTTGATCAAACCTGGTTCCCTTCTTATGGATTTGACAATACGTATGTCTTTTTAGTTCGAAAAGACACTGCGGAGAAATATAATCTAAAAAAAGTTAGTGATTTGAAACGTGTAGCGGGTGAGTTAAGTGCAGGTGTTGATACCTCATGGATCACTCGTAAAGGCGATGGCTATGAAGGATTCAAGCAAGCCTATGGATTTGAATTTTCTTCGATCTTGCCTATGCAAGTCAGCTTAGTCTATGATGCATTAGCAGCCAAAAGAATGGATATCGTACTAGGCTATTCTACGGATGGACGGATCGCAAGCTATGATCTTGTCATGTTGGAAGATGATTTACGTTTCTTCCCTCCTTACGATGCAGCACCGATCGTATCTAATAAATTATTGAAATCCGATCCAAAAATCAAAGATGCGATGGAACGCTTAGGTGGAAAAATATCTACTGAAGAAATGCAAAAATTAAATTATAAAGCAGATAATGATTTGGTTGAACCGCAAATTGTGGCAGAAGAATTTCTAAAAGAACATAACTATTTCGAAGGGAAGTGAGCGTAATGGAAAATCTGAATACCTTTCAACAATTTATCCAATATTATCAAACAAATGGCAGCATCATTTTCGCTCAATTTGTCCGCCACTTCTTGATTTCGATCTATGGTGTGATCTTCGCTGCGATCGTGGGAATTCCACTAGGGATTTTCATCGCCCGCCACACGAAGCTGGCTAGCTGGGTCATTCGTTTGGCCAATGTGATCCAAACGATTCCCTCATTAGCCATGATCTCAGTCTTAATGATTGGAATGGGACTTGGTGTCAATGTTGTAATCTTAACGGTTTTCTTATACTCCTTGTTACCGATCATCAAGAACACCTACACTGGAATGCGGCAGGTGGATAGAAATGCCTTGGATGTCGGAACAGGAATGGGCATGACGAATTGGCAACGATTATATATGATCGAGCTGCCGCTATCTGTCTCAGTTATCATGGCAGGTATCCGTAACGCGTTAGTTGTTGCGATAGGGATCACTGCAATCGGTGTATTCGTTGGTGCCGGTGGACTTGGGGACATCATCATTCGGGGAACAAATGCGACAGACGGAACAGCCATCATCCTAGCTGGTGCATTACCGACAGCTTTAATGGCCATCATGACTGACTGGCTCTTAGGTCTGGTAGAACGCAGATTGGACCCAGCCACAAAAACGAGTAGATAGTTACTAAATAAAAATCCCTTCAAGCTTTGGAGCTTGGAGGGATTTTTTAAGCGCCACTCTCTTTCATCTCACAATCCCTCCATGGTATCATTTACTAATAGCAACTGTCTTAATGACGTTGCGAGTAGAAAATAATTGGGGAGTAAACTATGAAAGGGTTAGTTTGTAAGTATTGCGGTGGCAATCACTTTAATAAAACAAAAAAAGGGTATGAATGCGATTACTGTCATACCGTATATGAACTAGATGAAGAGGAGCACCCGCAGGAAAAAAACAGGCGTCAAAAAAGACCGCCGATCATTCGGATCACGTTATTGGTCCTCGTTGCCCTGCTGGCACTCACTTCTAGCCTTATTTCTGAACCAAAAAAGGTTCCACGGACAACTAAGCCCCACTCACTCACCTCGTCCGAGTCGAAGCCTCTTGAGAAAAAAGAGTATTCCGCCAATGAATTGAGCAACCCGGAGCGGAATGTCCGAATCGCTGAGCTTTCACTGAATCAAGAAGCCATTGAATTAGCCGAAGCTTCGATTGCTGAATATGGTGGAGAAAAGACCGCTGAGTTTGAACAACGCGTAGCAGCTGCTCAAAAGGATCATGACACATTAAAAAAGGAACGCGTGAAGCAACCACCAAAAGAGGACATGATCATCGAAAACCCTGATTCTGAATTTTCCGTTACAATGTATTACCGCGAAGGAGGCTTTTTTACTGCTTACGGACCGGACTTCGATCAATACTCTAGCCAAGATATTTTAAGGCTTTGGGGGAAGCCCGATGAAATCATCACCGACGCTGAAAAAATCAAACAAAATTTAACGATTTCCTTTGACGAGAACAACAAAGCCTCTTCTTATGAGGTCAAAATGATCAGAAAGAGCTGGCAGCAAGGACTTTTAACTTGGCGGGAAGTCTGAGCACTTCTCATTATTGCTTATGATCGTTCGCATGGAAATTATTCCAAACAATTCGTGTATGAAAAGCAGGGAAAGCCGAACGTTTACTTTGAAGGGGATAAAGTAAGCTACGTGACACCTCTCGTGAGATACGTGGCGTTTAATCGCCTCCCGGAAAAATACCCTCGTGCTGGATTAGGAAAATATCCAGATGATTTCCCTGAAAATTATGGATCGGATGGCCGTTATCATGAAAAATAAAGAATGTATGAACTGCGGGAGCAAAACGTTTCATCAGGTGGAAAATGGTTGGAAATGCGATTATTGCGGAACAGTTTATTTGAATCCAAAAAAAACTTCATCTAAACAGCCACCTGTCGACATCTCCCCACATAAAAAAAATAAGTCGCGAATTATTCTAGGCATTGCTTTCCCCATCATGGCATTACTACTCGGGCTTATATTTTTCAAAGGGAATGAATCGCCGAAACAACCTTATTCGCCAACTTCCCCTGCTACTAGCCAATCCAAACCAGAGGACGGTTTCCCTGGTGGTTGGACCCAAGAGCTTTACGAGGGGATGATTGTTGCTACGAAAAATTATGATGCAGACAATGAAAAATATTCATTCGAAAATGGGTCAAACTTTGAAGAACTGGAAAAGCAAGTAGGAAAGCCCGATACTGTCACCAGTTGGGAAACGGAAGACTATGGAATGCCGCCAAGAGCCAGTGCTACGTGGAACAAATCAAAAGCTGGGGAGTACTCAGGCCATTCCATCACGATCACTTATAATAAAAACACAGGAATGATCACCGATAAAAACCGCTACTAATTCCTTTTATCAAAAAAAACGATCAAGCGCGCCCTATCAGGCATGCTTGATCGTTTTTATTCTGTTTATTCCTCAAACTGCGAATTATACAATGCCGCGTAAAGACCATTTTTAGCCAAGAGTTCTTCGTGGCTTCCTTGCTCCTTGATGTCTCCATTTTGCATATAGAGAATCTTGTCTGCATCTTTGATCGTTGATAAACGGTGAGCGATAACGAAGGAGGTTCTGCCCTTCATTAAATTGTTCATCGCTTCTTGGATCAGTCCCTCTGTTCGTGTATCGACAGACGAAGTAGCCTCATCCAGAATCAAGATCGGTTTATCTGCCAAGATCGCACGCGCAATTGTTAATAATTGCTTTTGACCTTGGGAAATATTGGAGGATTCTTCATTCAATTCCATATCATAGCCGCCAGGAAGCGTCTTGATGAAATGATCCACGTGAGCCGCTTTTGCTGCTGCGTAGACTTCTTCATCCGTTGCATCTAAACGACCGTAACGAAGATTGTCCATGATCGTCCCTTTGAACAACCACGTGTCTTGTAACACCATCCCAATATTTTTACGTAAATCTGCACGATTGAAATCTTTGATGTTATGCCCATCAATCTTGATCGCGCCAGAATTGACATCATAAAAACGCATCAATAATTTGACCATGGTTGTTTTCCCGGCCCCTGTTGGACCAACGATCGCAACTGTCTGACCTGGATCAACATGAGACGTAAAGTCTTGGATAACGATCTTGTCAGGTGTATACCCGAATTGAACATGCTCAAAATCAACCATTCCTTTTGCCTTGTCAATTTGGACAGGATTTTCAGCCATTTGATCTTCTTCCTCTTCAGATAAGAATTCAAAGACTCGTTCAGCCGCTGCAGCCATTGATTGCAGCATATTTGATACTTGGGCCAATTGTGCAATTGGTTGTGTCAAATTACGAACGTATTGAATAAACGCCTGGATATCCCCAACGGTGATCGAACCATTATACGCCATGATCCCGCCGACGATCGCCACGCCAACATACCCTAAGTTACCGACAAAGTTCATGATCGGCTGCATCAATCCAGAAAGAAATTGTGATTTCCATGCTGACTTGAATAAGATATCGTTTTGTTCCTTAAATTCAGTCAACGAGTTTTCTTCGTCATTGAACAAACGAACGATGGTGTAGCCGCCAATGGTTTCTTCTACTTTTCCGTTGATCACACCAAGGTATTCTTGTTGTGTCTTGAAGTATTTTTGCGAATTTTTTACAACGATCATGATCAAAATCAGTGAGATCGGTACGATCAAGATCGCCACACCCGTCATCTTCACTGAAATCGAAAGCATCATGACGATAACCCCAATGATCGTGAAGGTTGAAGTGATCAGTTGTGTCAAACTTTGATTCAAGGATTGTCCGAGCGTATCCACGTCGTTTGTGATGCGAGACAACACTTCACCCGTTGTACGACTCTCGAAATAATTCATCGGCATCCGATTGATTTTTTCAGAGATTTCTTTTCGCATCCGGTACGTGATCTTTTGCGAGATCGTTGACATGATCCATCCTTGGATGATCCCAAATACAGAAGCTGCCACGTAGAGAACTAGCATGAATAATAGGATACCGCCGATTTTATCAAAATTGATATCGCCCGTTCCTTGATATTTTTTGATTAATCCATTGAATAATTCAGTAATCGCCTTTGATAAGATTTTCGGGCCCCAAATATTAAATATCGTTGAGGCAATCGCGAAAATCATTACAAAGAACACACCGATTTTATAAGCACCCAGATAAGAGACTAATTTCTTAATGGTTCCTTTGAAATCTTTGGCTTTTTCTACTGGTGCGCCCACAGGTCCATGTCCGCCACCACGAGGGCGATTTTGTTTTTGTTCTGCCATTCTTTTCGCTCCTCCTAATCTGCTTCTTCTATGCCCAATTCAGCATTGCTTAATTGAGACTGTGCAATTTCTTGATACACTTTTGATGATTCCATCAATTCTTCGTGACGTCCCTGTGCAACGACACGTCCTTCATCTAAAACAATGATGTTGTCTGCATGAAGGATCGTTGAGATTTTTTGCGCCACAATGATTTGAGTCACGCCTTTAATGTTTTCAGCCAATGCTTTTCGCAAAGCAACGTCTGTCTTATTATCAAGTGCTGAGAATGAATCATCAAAAATCAAGATCTTAGGATTTTTAGCAATGGCACGTGCAATAGATAACCGTTGCTTCTGACCACCGGATACGTTTGTTCCGCCTTGAGAAATCTCACGGTCAAAGCCTTTGTCATTTGCATAGATAAATTCATCCGCCTGTGCAATCTCAGCTGCCTTTTTCATTTGTTCGTCTGAAATAGTAGCATCACCAAACTTGATATTTGATGCGATATCGCCTGAGAAAAGTACCCCTTTTTGCGGAACGAATCCCATGATCTCATGCAGCTTGTGCAAACTCATCTGGCGAACATCGACGCCATCAATAGTGATGCGCCCACCTGTTACATCAAATAAACGCGGGATCAAATTGACGATGGTCGATTTACCAGATCCCGTCGAACCAATCAAGGCCGTCGTTTGTCCAGGTTTAGCGATAAAGTTGATATGATGCAACACATCCGCATCCGCATCACCATAGCGGAATTCAACCCCTTCAAATTTCACTTCTCCTTTGAAGTCATGGTCGTCTTCAGGATGTTCAGGGTCTTTGATGGTAGGTTCCGTGTTCAATACTTCGTCGACACGTCCTGCTGCTACATTAGAACGAGGCAAGATGATCGATACCATCGACAGCATCATAAAGGCCATAACGATCTGCATCGTATACGTGATAAAGGCCATCATATCTCCGACTTGCAGTTGACCATTATCCATATTGTGTCCACCGACCCAAACGATCAGCACAGAAATACCATTCATCAATAGCATCATGATTGGCATCATCAAGGACATCGCCCGGTTTACGAACATTTGTGTGTTCATTAAATTCGTATTCGCTACATCAAAACGGTCTTCTTCGAATTTTTCACGAGAGAAGGCGCGAATAACAGGGAGACCTGTAATGATTTCACGAGAAACCAAGTTAACACGGTCAACTAAATTTTGCAGAGCTTTAAATTTCGGCATCGTTGTTAACAGCAGTGTCAATACTAGGACTAAAACAGCCCCTACTGCTACACCAACGATCCAGCCCATCCCCGTTCCCGTCTTGTAAACTCGATAGATCCCGCCGATTCCGAGAATTGGCGCATACAGAACCATCCGCATGATCATGACGATCCCCATTTGAATCTGTTGAATGTCATTCGTATTACGAGTAATCAATGATGCGGGAGAAAATTTATCCATTTCGTTGTTTGAAAAAGACAACGTCCGTTCATATTGTCCGACACGTAAATTTTTACCGACAGTCGCGGCTACCAATGACGCAATCAGTCCAACGATGATTGCTGCTACCGCAGAGACCAAGGTTAAGCCGACCATCTTAGCTCCTGTCTTAATCATATAATCATTTTGGATCGTCTTCGTATTGACATCCAACGCTTTGTATTCTGCCAATGTCATCTGAATCCCGACAGTCTTCAACGAATCTGCGCCTAAATCGCCCAAACTTTCTTTTGTCGCTTTTCGAGCAGAGTCAACTTTTGCTGGTAATGCCTCATTTTTAGCTTTGATTGCATCTCCAAGTTTCTGTGCTTCCGCACCTTTGGCTTGTGCCTGTTCCGCTAGGCTTTGTGCTTCGGCGCCTTTTGCTGCAGCCGTTGCTCCGTCTGTGGCTGTGGCTGCTGCTTGACCAGCTGCTTGGGCTTGTTCACCTAATGTTTTGGCTTCTTTTCCAAGCCCTTGTGCTTGTGCGGCGTCTTTCGCAATTGCTTGGTAGTCTTCCATGACGCCCTTCGCTTCTTTCGCGTTATCGACATCTTTCGATTGAGTCGAAGCGATCATCATCATTGGCAGATTGAAGATATCTGCTAGTTTTTCTTTCGTCATACCTTTTTGAAGATCTAATTTGTAAATGTCGACTTTTTTACCGTCAACGGTTTGAGTTGCTTCTTTATAATTGTCTTGGATCGTCTGCTTCTCTTTTTCGGTCATAAAAATTTCAATTCCTTGAAGCGTAGACTTTCTAATTTTGTCAGGCGTTGATTGTTCTAGTCCTCCTTGTTGGATACCGACGTCGACGATATCTGACGTTAAACTCGGTAAGCTCAAATCACTGGACGCTTGTACGATTAAAAGTAATAACACTGCGATGATTGCATACCAGTATTTGATAAGGTATTTAAAAATTTTCACTATTGATCACTTTCCCCTTCCGCAGATAATTTTTTAGAGTAGTCAACGAACTTAGCCGTCAATTCAAGATACTTCTTGGTATCTTCTTCACCCATCAGCTCAAATACTTGAATGATTTTATTCCGCATCTCTTGCTTTTCCGCTTTTGCTACTTCTTTTCCGCTTTCCGTCAAACTGACATTGATTCGGCGACGGTCATCAGGATCCATCGTCCGGCTGATCAAGCCACGCTTTTCAAGATTACCTAGTACGGCTGCAATGCGTGCGGTGGACAAATTCAATGTATCCGCCAAATGTTTGGGATTAGTGGGTTCGCCTAATCGATCAAGCACTTTAATAACGATATTCGCGCCTTTGCTGCTCTTTTCGATTTTGCTGAATGCACCATGACGATTCTTGACCATCAACTGCATCAGTTCACGCTCCGCTTCTTCCGCGAATGACATAAGACTCCTCCTTCTCTCAATTCATTTCTTATCCATTAATACCTAATAGTGTTAGTAATTAATGCTGTTTGATATTAACTCTATTTGGAATCAAAATCAACCATTTTTACTCAAAAAAACAAATGAATCCGTTTTATTTTTATATTCTTTGATTTTTTATTTATATGTGCCGCAACGTCTTTTTCTGAACACAAAAAAGTGCATCGATTTACCGATGCACTTTTTGTATTTATTTCTTCAAATGATAATTGTACGTACTGATGATAATGTCATCTCGATAAGATAAACGGAAGCGTAAACGCAACGCCGTTTGATTATGCAAGGAACGTTTCCATGTTCGATTCGGAACAAATTCTGGAATCAAGACAGTCGTTGTATAATTATGTTGTTTTGCATTTTTACATACGCGATCGACGTAACGGCTGACCGGATTAACGATCGAACGGTAAGGTGAACGAACAACTGAGAAACGAACATCCGGGAATTTTTCGCGGAATTCTCGGCGAATCTCTTTTTCTTTCTCCTCATTTTCCTCGAGAGAAACATGCATCGCAATAACATAATCCCCAATAGAACGTGCGTAGTTGATGGCGCCGATATTTACCTGCGTGACATTCCCGACTAACACAATAACGGTATTGCCGTCGTATTCATGCAGTTCGACATCGTCTGCCAGACGCAACTGTTCAGCGACGTTTTTATAATGTCCATGGATTTTATAAAAACCAAATATCAGAATTGGCATAATTATAAAGAAGGGCCAAATATCAGGTAAACGGTACACAAACAAAATCACTACGATCGCAAAGGAGATACAAGCACCGATAATGTTGGCGATTGATTTTCTGATCCAATGGTGCCCTTCTTTGTGCCATTTCAAGACCATCCCTGTTTGAGAAAGCGTGAATGGAATAAACACACCTACTGAATACAATGGAATCAAGCGCTCTGTTGACCCTTGGAAAATCAACAATAGCACAATAGACCCTAGAGCCAAGGTAATGATCCCGTTAGAGTACCCTAACCGGTCGCCTCGGTCCTGGTAACGGTGCGGAAGGAACTTGTCCTTCGCTAAGTTGTACGCCAAGACAGGAAAGGCTGAGAAGCCTGTATTGGCTGCCACAGCTAAAATCAGGGCTGTTACAAATTGCAGCACATAATACATGATCCCTTTCCCAAAGACAGCTTCACCGACTTGTGATAAGACGGTTACTTCAGCCGTTGGTACGATCCCGAACCAATAGTTCAAAAATGTGATCCCAGTGAAGAAGAATCCCAAAATTAGTCCCATCATAGCTAACGTACCAGCCGCGTTTTTCGCACGTGGTTTTTTAAAGAACGGCACCGCATTGCTGATCGCTTCAACCCCAGTCAACGAAGAAGAACCAGAAGAAAAGGCTCTTAACAAGAGGGCCATTGAGATTCCCGGTACGACAGCTCCAACCTGAGCAGTCGAGTGAAGAGGTGCAGCCCCTGTAACAATTTTGAATACTCCTACAATAATCAGAATTGTAATAACCGCGATGAAGCTGTACACCGGCGTCATCAACAGGCCGGCACTTTCACGCAGGCCACGTAAATTCATCAGCATCAATAATAAAACTATAATGACAGAAATCAAGACGCGATGATGATACAACGCTGGAATTGCCGAAGCAATCGCCTCAGCACCCGCTGATACGGATACAGCAACTGTCAGCATATAATCGACCAGAAGCGAGCCTCCAGCGATCAAGCCGGCATTCTTCCCTAAATTCTCACTACTGACGACATAAGCGCCGCCTCCATGAGGATAAGCATGAATAATTTGACGATAAGATAAAATCAATGATGCTAATAAAATCAGTACCACAAATGCGATTGGCAATGAATACCAAATCGCCGCTGCAGAAAGGGTGACCAAAACGACTACAATCTGTTCTGTCCCGTACGCAACAGAGGATAACGCATCTGATGAAAGCATCGCCAAAGCCGCAAAACGAGATAAATTTTGATCATCATTTTCAGAAGACTTCAGTGGCCGACCAACCAGCAAGCGCTTAAGATAATCCACTAGACTCACTCCTTGTTCCTATTAATGTATTTTTTCAAGATATTATTGTCTTTTGCATGCACCGATTTCCCAATCGAAAAAAACGGAAAAAGATCTTCTTTTATTCGCTATAAACGCCCTTAAAAAAAATGCAAACAAGCGAAATATTACTCGCACTCCAACCAAATGTCAATGACTTTTTTCAACGACTTTTCGTACCCTTAGTAAAACACGAAAACAGGCAAAACAACAGTAATACGCTGTTGTCTCACCTGTTCATTTTTAATGGAATATTTTACTTTCATGAGCGACTTTCGTCAGCTTCGTCAAATGCGGTTGCAGCACTGGATATGCCCATGTTCCTAAAATACCGAACACTACGAATAATCCGATCATAATAAGAATATCTCCTGTCGCATTTGGCCAATAAATTCCGCCCGCACTCTCTCGTAACAAGTTGACCGCGTGAGTGAACGGCAACCACGGATTGACTGCCTGGAAGAACTTCCCTGATACTTGAATCGGGTAATTCCCCCCGCCTCCGGAAATGGAGAGGACAAGGATAATAATCGCGATCCCCTTACCGACTGTGCCGAACAATCCGACGAGTGTATAGACGATCATCATGAAGGCTAAAGCCACTAGCACCGCAAAAAGCACACTGTACACGGGGTTCTTGACATAAACACCTAATAAGAACATATTTCCTAGCGTTACAATCAACGCTTGCCCAATGCTTACGACTAAATAAGTCAGCATACGAGCACCAAATTGTTCACGTTTCGTGTATTTGCCGCGGTCCTTTTTGTCTAAGAAAAATTCTGTGGTCGTAACACTTGAGAATAATACTGCGCCCACCCATAAACACAAAGCGGTATAGAATGGGGTACTGGCAGAACCGTTATTCTCGATTGGATACATTGTATTGGTTTGCAGATCTACCGGTGTCGTAAAGAAATCACTCTCTTTTTGCGCGTCCAGCTTCAACAATTTCAAGACTTGACCAAAGTCGATCGTTTGATCCCCTTGTTGGATTGCATTGGCAGCTTTTTGAATTCCTGCACGCAAGGATGGGTAATCATTTTTGATCAAATCTGTCGCAAGGTTCAGAGCACTTTCTACCTCAGGCATTTTATCATTCGCTACTTTTAATCCGCCTGTTAGATCGCTTTTCACACCCGGCCAATCATTTTGCATAAAGTCCGCAGCCAACCCTAATTTCTGTTCGACAACGGGCAATTCATTGTTGTAAAGATCTACGCCGGTATTGATACCATTAACGATATCGTTCATATGACCATTTAATAGTACGTTTGCATCATGTACTTCTTGACCAATTGCTGGCAATTGTTTTTGGTATTTCTCTAAGAAGATAATGGCATTGCTGACAGTTCCCTCAGTAGAGTTCAGCAGAGAAGCAAAATCAATTTGCTGTGCTTGATTCAAAACGCCTTGCGCAGTAGTAATCGTCGCTATCAATTTATCAAGGATCGTGCTGACCGTTTGTCCAATTTGCTGTGGATTGATGCTGTTGACAAATTTCGCTATTTCACCTGCAGCATTGTTGATTTCACCTAAATATTGTTTAGCCTCTTGAGGTGTACTGTTTTGAACTAAATCATTCAAATGACCAAACCGATTGCTTAAATCTCCTAAGGAATTCCTCAAATCTCCAAGTTGTCCAATAATAGTTCCCAAGTTTTGACTTGCTTCTGCATTGCCATTATCATCCGCAGTTTTCTTCAAATCATTCAAAAATTGGGTGAGCTTATCAATAGCTGATTGTTGGTCAGCCAAATTGTTTCTAAAATCATTAATGATAGAACCAATATGCGCTTTTTCATCCGGTGTCAATTCTTCTTTATCTAACAAAGCAGATAAATCACTCGTAATAGATTGTGTTGTTGTTGCCACCTGACCAATCGACTCCAGCGTCACTTGAACACTGCTTGAGATACTTGGAACAGCTGTCTTCAATTTTTCAGCACCGTCTTTTGTCGTTGAGGCTAAGTCGTTCGCTTGATTGCCTAATTTTTGAATGTCTGGCAGAATCGTTTGGACTTGCTGGATGATCGTTAACCCTTGCTTGGCTTCGTTGATGCCGTCATTCAGCGTTTTTTCGATTTGGGCAAAGTCACTATCCACTTGTGCCAATTGATTTCCCGCCTGTTGAATCTCTGGTATTTTTTGCTGCAAAGTTAAAATCACACTTGCCTGTTGTTTGATCTCCGGCATTTTTTGATTCAATGCGATCAATTTTTGGCCCATTTCATCAACTTGCGGCAAGTATGCCTGCAATTCATTGGCTTTTGCCAGCTTGTCCTTTAATTCCGGTAATTTCCCTTGAACTTCAACTACTTCTTGTGTGTATTTATCGATTTCGCCCAAATTATCATTGGTTGTCAAAATCAGATTTTTCACTTTATTAATGCTGACTAAATTTTCATCAATGTTGTAGCCAATCTCATTAAAGACCTTTAACAATGTTGAACTAGCCGTTTTGATAAATTCTTGACTGATTTCTTGCTGGATCGAGCCAGCTCCCTTGTCGGTAATTTTCGGTGCGATCGCATTGATTTTTTGGTTCAAATAATATTCGATCTTCGGCTTTTGTATATCTCCGGTAGTAAAACTCAGCAGATCTTTGGAAAATTCTTTTGGTAAATAAATTCCCGCGTAATATTTACCGGACCGGACACCGTCCACCACTTCTTTTTTTGAATCGACAAAACGCCAACCAAGTTGCTTGTTCTCATGAAGATTTTTGATGACTTCATTCCCGATTTCTACATCCTTGTCTTGGAATTTTGCTCCAGCATCCGCACTGTATACGGCGATTGGAAGCTCCCCAGTATTGGAATACGGGTCCCAAAGTGCCTTAATATTAAACCAAGCATACAATGATGGAATGATGATTAATGCTGCCATTAACAAAACAGCGATCGGGTTTTTAAAAATTCGGCGCCAGTCTAATAGAAAAAGACGCCACGTATGTTTAAGAGATTGAATAACTTTCATTGATTTCACCTACTATTTTTTCTCGCTGAACTAATGTAGCATGGAATTTCGGCTAATTTCAATTCTAGTGAGTGCCTGAAATCACCTTTTTTGACATTCCTAACGATTTGTCATAATTGTATCCCTTTTCAACAGCGAAATACTAAAGAAATGCTTAAAGACTAAGGTTTTTAATCTTTATGAAACGGTCTAAAAGCTGATCTGTCAGCTCTTCGATCTTCTCGCCGTCGCCCGTTTCTTTGAATAAATTTAAGATTGGGTTTGTTTCTAAATCTCGTAGACGGACTGGTTGGACTTGATTTCCTTCTCGGCGCAAGGTTACCTGCGGATGAGGCAGCTTATCACCACATGGTCCAGCCGTTAAATACGCTAGCTGGTACTCCCCGCCCTCTAATGTGCGCAACCGATAATAACCATCGGCTAAGTCTTCCGTTCCCTCAAAATTTGCTGTTACTAACAGCCATTTTTGTTGATCCATATCATTCCATCCTTTTAATAATGATTTTTCCTGCTGCGGGATGCCCCTCAACGGTTTCATGCGCTGCGATCACATTGGCTAAATCGAATTGACGTACCTCCGCAATCGGCACATGAATTTCATCTGAAAGTTCTGTCAATGCAGTTAACGCTTCGGCATCTGAATAGTCTTTGGATGGACCGAAAGCAACATAGTTTCCAGCTTTCTTCTGCTCTTTTGGCAACTCGTTCAGCGCTACGAAGTTTCCTCCAGCCTTCATGATTTTCATTCCTGCCTCACTGGCACGTCCACCTTTAGTGGCATCAATTACTGTATCTGCCATGTCTGCAAATACCTCTCCTGCATCCACTTCGTCGTAAGCAGCGAATTGATCCGCACCTAGCTGACGCACAAGTGCTTCATTTTGTTTAGAGGCAGAAGTTAAGACCCTCTTTCCTTGATGTTTTAAGAATTGAACCAGCAATGAGCCTACTGCACCAGAGGCACCTTGAACCATTACTGTCTCGCCAATCCGATCCTTCAATAAATGAGTAGTCAGATTATACGTTGTCAGCCAAGGTGTCACTGCACCAGCCGCGGATTCCCAAGTCATTGATGCGGGCTTCTTCACTACTTTTTTACCAGGAACGACAATTTCCTCCCCGTAAGTACCACTGACTGCATGAACGATCACTTCGTCACCCACAGTTACATGCGTGACCGCGTCGCCCACTTCTGTCACGATGCCTGCCCCATCATTTCCTAAAACGTAAGGAAATTTCACGGTTCGAAACGCACGCATCGCACCTTGCCGAAGCGCGATATCATAAGGGTTGATCGCAAATGCTTGTATTTCTACACGAACATGGGTCGCATCGACGGTTCGGGGCTCTGCTTTGATCGTGATCATTACATCCTTCGCTACCCCGTAGTCTTTTATCGCAAAACGCTTCATTATATACACCCTCTCTAAAAAATCTCTCTTTCCATTTTAGCGGTATACACCGATTTGTACCAATCATATCCATTTAAAAGAGATATTTTTTCGATAAAAAAAGCGCGACTTGCAAATGCAAGTCACACTTCCGAAAAAAGTCACTAATCTAGTTCCACTTTTCCTGTGTACAATTGGTAATACATGCCGCCTTCAGCCAGCAGACTGTTATGGTCTCCTCGTTCAATGATTCGTCCATGATCCATCACCATGATGACATCCGAATTTTGGATCGTCGACAAGCGATGGGCAATCACGAATACTGTGCGGCCTTCCATTAAACGATCCATTCCTGATTGCACGATGCTTTCTGTTCGAGTATCGATACTTGACGTCGCTTCGTCCATGATCATTACTGGCGGGTCAGCGATGGCTGCACGGGCAATGGCTAGCAACTGCCGTTGTCCCTGTGACAATCCTTCGCCATCACCAGTGATGACCGTTTCATATTTCTCTGGTAAATGCTGAATAAATGTATCAGCATTGGATAGTCTTGCTGCTTGATAAACTTCTTCATCCGTTGCTCTCAGATTTCCATAACGAATATTCTCTTTCACGGTTCCTGTGAATAGGTGCGTGTCTTGAAGTACGATCCCTAACGAAGCGCGTAAAGAATTCTTTTTGATTTTCTTCACATTCACACCATCGTAGCGGATTTTTCCTTCTTGAATATCATAAAAACGATTGATCAGATTTGTAATCGTCGTTTTACCTGCACCCGTCGCGCCTACAAAGGCCACCTTCTGCCCTGGCTCAGCGTAAAGATTAATGTCATGCAAAACTAAATGATTATCTGTATAGCCAAAGTTAACATCCTCAAAGCGGACATCTCCTGTCAAACGAACATAAGAAGTCGTCCCATCCTCATGAGGATGTTTCCACGCCCAGATTCCTGTTCGTTCCGCAGTTTCGACGAATTCTCCATCCACTTCTTTGACATTTACCAATGTAACGTACCCGTCATCCACTTCTGGTTTTTCATCTAACAATTGGAAGATTCGATCTGCACCCGCTAATGCCATAATAACGAAATTAATTTGTTGCGAAATTTGACTGATCGGGCCATTTAACGAACGGCTTAATTGTAAGAAAGAAGCAATCATTCCGACTGTCAATGCAGAAACACCATAAACCGCAAACAGCCCGCCGATGATCGCGACTAATACATATTGAATGTTCAAAAGGTTCATCATGATCGGCATCAAAGTATTCGCCGTCGCGTTGGCCTTAGCTGCACTTTCCTGCAACTGGTCATTGATCACATCAAATTCTTCCATCGCTTTTTCTTCATGATTGAAGACTTTTACTACTTTTTGTCCGTGCATCATCTCTTCAATGTAGCCGTTGACTCGCCCAAGCGAACGCTGCTGTTCCCCGAAATAACGCCCGCTGCGGTTGGTAATGAAGCGCAACATCACAAACATCAAAGAAACAGAAACAATTACAAAACAAGTCAAAGGAATACTTAATGAGAACATAGCGATAAAGACCGAGATGAAGGTCACGAGCGCCATCATTAAATTCGGGATACTTTGTGAGATCATCTGTCGCAAGGTGTCCGTATCATTGGTAAAATGACTCATGATATCACCATCAGCATTTGAATCAAAATATTTGAGGGGCAGCGTTTCTAAATGCTCAAACATCTGATCACGAATTTTTTTCTGAGTTCCTTCTGATACCTTTACCATAATCAGATTATACGAGAGTGTTCCTATGATCCCCACGACATAAATCAATGCCATCGTTGAAATTGCTTTTAACAACCCGCTGAAATCTGGATTGTTCTGACCAACTAGCGGCGTGATATAATCATCGATCACGACTTGCAGGAATAACGAGCCGCGAACATTGGCAAAGGCACTGAGCAAGATCATAAAAAAGACGATCACTAACTGTATTTTATGTTCCTTTGCCATGATTTTCAGCAGACGTTTGATGGTTTTTACAGAACCGGATTTGGGTGCTGGTCGTTTATTCATCATGATCACCAAACCCTTTCTGTTGCGAATTGAAGACTTCCTGATAGATCACATTGCTTTCCATCAATTCTTCGTGTGTGCCGATACCGTTGATTTTCCCATCATCGAGAACAACGATGCGGTCGGCATCTTGGATCGAACTGATTCGCTGAGAAATGATGAAAGTTGTCGTCCCAGGAATTTCCTTGGCTAAGCCTTCACGAATCGCACGGTCTGTTTTTGTATCCACCGCACTCGTTGAATCATCCAAAATCAGAATTTTCGGTTTTTTAAGTAATGCTCGCGCGATCGTTAAGCGTTGCTTCTGCCCGCCGGAAACATTGTTCCCGCCTTCTGAGATCATCGTGTCATATTTATTTGGAAACTCCTGAATGAATGAATCTGCTTGAGCGATCGTCGCAGCACGAACGACTTCTTCTTCAGTGGCGCGCGCATCTCCCCAACGCAGATTATCGGTGATCGTCCCGCTGAACAGAACATTGTTTTGCAGAACCATTCCGACTTGATCTCGAAGTGTCTCCAAATCATAACTGCGTACATCATGCCCGCCGACTTTGATTTCCCCGTGGGTGACATCATACAGTCGAGGAATCAACTGAACCAAGCTGGATTTCGAACTGCCGGTTCCCCCGACGATCCCAATCACTTCACCAGAAGCAATGGTCAAATCAATGTTCTCCAGCACTAATTTATTCATATCATCTTTGTAGCTAAAACAAACGTCGTTAAATTCCACCGAACCATCCGGCACTTCAGTTAACGGCTGGTCCCCATTTTTCAAATCACTTTCTTCACTCAAGACTTCTGTGATTCGCTCAGCAGAGGTACGAGCAATCATCAATTGCACAAATGTCATAGACATCATCATTAAACTCATTAAGATTTGCATTGTGTAGTTGAACATGCTGACCAATTCACCCGTCGTTAAATTCCCTTTGTCTACGATCAATTCAGCACCCAACCAAGACAACAGCAGCATACAGGTATACACTGCGATCTGTAAAAGCGGCATATTAAATGCCACGATCCGTTGCGCTTTCGTGAAATTATCATAGACCTTCTTTGATACTTGGCTGAACTTTTCTTCTTCATGCTCTTCCCTGACGTAGGACTTCACGACCCGAATCCCTTGAAGATTTTCTTGCACGACATTGTTCAAACGGTCGTATGTCCGAAAAACTTTTTCAAATAATGGATGGGCAAAACGAATGATCAAGCCCAGCCCCACGATCATGATCGGCACAATCACCAAATAAATCATGGACAGTTCTCGGTTGATATGGAACGTCATCACCAACGAAAAAATTAAAATCAGGGGCGAACGAACCAAGATTCGGATCACCATTTGATACGCATTTTGTACATTGGTCACATCTGTCGTCAAACGAGTGATCAAACTCGAACTTGAGAAACGATCAATGTTTGAAAAAGAAAAACTCTGAATGCGTTCGAATAAATTATGGCGCAGATTTTTCGCAAAACCAGCTGAAGCAATCGCCGCTGTTCGCCCGCCCAAAGTTCCCATTGCTAAGGCAATTAGCGCGCACAAAAAAAGCAAACCGCCATAGCGCAGGATCGTATTCGAATCACTTTTTTCGATTCCATTATCGATCAATCCCGCCATGATCAAGGGCATGATCACGTCCATCAATACTTCCCCCATTGTAAATAGAGGCGTTTGCAAACTTTGCTTTTTATATTCACCGACATTTGCCAGTAATTTTTTTAACACGTACTCACGTCCTTTCATTAACAATTGCTTACTATAGTATAGAGAGTTTTGCTCAAAAATTCTAATAAATCATCTCTTTTCTCATAAAAAAGAACCCTCCTGCTTTTAGGAAGATTCTTTCTGCCTGCTGAATGGTCATTCCTCGTTACAATCACTCATTGGCCACGTTCGTTGTTCGTCAAAATAACGCGCCTCTGACCGTGCCAGATCTACTATTTTTTAACGAATTTCTTTTACAAATGTTCCGATAGACGATAGGTCACTTTCTGTTAAAAAGTCGTCAACAATTTTTAGGTTTCTGTAGGAGTAATTTTTGATTGGATAGTTTGCAATGACAAGATCGTACGCTTTGAAACTCTCATCGTGCTGGAAATCCAATGCCGAACCTTTATGCGTCTCAATGACGACTCGATAATAAAAGCGGCTTCGGATCAGTTCTGCGATCATATTCGCATGACTCTCTCCAGAATCACTTACTACGAAAATCTTGACCTTCGATGAATGAACATCCAGAGAATGCGCCAGTCCCTTCCATTCTTTAAAGAGAACCGTTAAGACTGAAAAATAAAATTGGCTGAACCATGGATCGCCTGTCGTTCGTTCCATTTTCAAAAGCAGCTGTTGAATACATTTAGTAAAATGCGGGTACTGTACCTTCGCATTCCGAGAAAAGTAAGCGGCTGAATCAAATAAGATTGAACGCGGATAGGGGCACACTTGATACGCTGCTTGAATTTGCAGAAGCTTTTGCAGCATGCTTTTCCTTCGTTTGCCAGATAGCGTTAACCCATAAAACTTTGACAACTCATCTAAAAAAAGTTCTAAATATTTTAATGTCAGCGCACAACTAGGATCAAAACGGCTAATGAAACACGCACAAAATAAACTGTTAGCGACCTCATAATGCCAATCCTTTATCACGATGTATTCTGAACCTTCCACCGTTTCATCTGCTATAGGCCGCAGGGACAAGAGCGCAGTGATCATAGGCGGTTCCAGCTCCAATTTTTCGTGTTCTGTCAAAGCGAATCCCTGCGAAGCCCTCACGATGATCACTGCCAATAGGTAACTGCTCTCCAATACTTCGCGATCGTTGTAATCCATATCGAATGAGTGCGTCGCAACTCTGATAAAATCAATGATCTTCTCGCGTTCTAAATTAAATGGCCACTCATTGACACCATACTTTTCTAAAAACAATTGCACATAAAATACACGTACCCATCCTTCATTTTTCGCAGTGATCCGAAATGGTCTGCGTTCAAGAACAAGTCCTTTTTCTTTCAACACTTTATCAAGTTGTTTGATCATTCGATAAAAGGTCGCTTCACTGACAAATAATTCATTGATCCAGTAATCCATATCCTCATTTGGCTGGAAGAAGATTCTTTCCAAAAAAGTAAATGCTTCTGATTCATCCATCAAATCTCGCGCTAACTGACGCGTCTTATTATGAAGAGCATCGTTTAATCTTAAGCCATTCGTACGGGAATACTCAACGCCAACATGTTCTCCCCAATGATCATTGATTGCATCAACATCCGATAAGATTGTTTTTACGGAACAATCTAATAGATCTGCAATCATTTCTGGATTCTGCCACCCTATTAAATCTCTTAAAACACCGATGATGGTGAGCCGACCCCCAAAAGTTAGACCAAAATCTAACTCTTGGAGGTCGGTATTTTTTATGGCTAAATATAGTTTTAAATTCAAATTGAAAGTAGTTCAAGAATACTTAGATGGGAAAGGTGGTT
>Ga0160505_100275_pt1 | contig 34502 bp, 19 predicted proteins | sample DIDeMG_FD_108225 | JGI IMG/M metagenome (GOLD analysis project Ga0160505, IMG submission 108225) | Enriched chicken feces microbial communities from UW Madison campus, WI, USA - DID2874_E49_Stillage MG | ecosystem: Host-associated > Birds > Digestive system > Large intestine > Fecal ... | reverse complement strand
GGATACTTGAACGAGAACAAATTCAGTGTGCTGATATCATTTTTCGACGATTACGCCCGCCACAACCCACAGCACTCGTCGCTGAGTTGGAGAGACCGCTACAGAAAGTTTGCTCGCGTGTACGGCTTGCAAAAGTACAGAGACTACTACTTGCGTGAGTTGAAGAGTAAGGATGGTCCCCAGCCCATGAAGAACTTAACTTCGCGTGCACTGAAAGAGAAGAAGAAGATTGAAAACAACGTGCGTAGGATGAAGAAGGCCCATGACGATGCAGAGGTGGCCGCTGCTGCTGCTGTGGCTGCTGTGGCCAATAATGGTCATCTTTTGGGCCACCCAGACCATGTTCTGCAACTTCCTCATACTCAAATGGATGCCAATGCAGCTGCTGCCGTAGCCAACTTGGCAGTTTCGGCCCGCGAGGCATCTGCATTGGATGAGGAAATTGGTGAGGTCAAGAACTCCAACATCCACGAGGCACTCAGAAACGTTGGTGCTGAGGCTGGCAGAGTTAACATCGACGACGACATTGTCCACTCTGGTGTACGTGCGCTTGCCGACCATAGCGCCATTCACCCAAGTCTTTCTGGTAATCCCGAGGATTCCGATGGCGACGATTTTGAGTTGGCCATGAAGTTGGAGGAGGAATCGCAAGACTCATTGAATGGAGATGCCGTATACATGCCTCGCAACACCACCATCGACGATATGTTCAACAAGCACTTCTACATGAACGATTCTAAGGATATTTTGGACATGGTGGGAGAGATTTTGAGGCCATTGGGCCCCACAGACATCGACACGGTGTTCAAAGAGTTTGAGAGACTTGGCTTGTCTCGTGCATTCACAGCACATATACTTAAAGTGACAAGTGCCAACGCCAAGAGCATCCACGATTTCTTGGTGCAGCTTTTCCAGGGCTTCGACAAGCTGTTGAACCCACAAAACATGTTGGAACATAAGCAGATGAACTTAGCGGATCTATTGTTTCCTCGCAACCAGAACGGGTTCTGGATCCAAGAGTATGACTTGTACTTGCGCAAGGGCAAGTATCAAAAATTACAGTTTCAGGATGAGGAGAGTTTACGGGAGAGACGAGCATTCCTCGGACTCGACGAGTAGGTAAATCTGATGTGGAAGCGATGATGCTGACGGGTGGGAACTGACTGTTTATTTGTTTGTATATTAGGAGCATTAGGCTTCAATCGTATAATGTTAAATGCAGTAAGTATCGGTAAGAGAAGGTTTCGGGCATTTCGCACACGAAATCCGAGGGTACACACTTCTCCATTTCCGAGGGCACAACAGGAGGTGAAAATTTTTCCGAGGAAAATTTCACAGGAAGTCGTGTATATACCGAAAACCAACCAAATGGGAACGCACTATGCCCAAAGGGGAATAGTAAACAAATTTGCTGGCCAAGACCAGGACCCCATTTAATTGATTACCCTACAGCCAAAACGTGTGAGTCGAATCGACTTAAAACATTGGTATACAAACAAAAACAATCTCTATTGGCAGAAAGTCCCCGCTAACAGAATCGAACGAATGACAAACAAAAGAAGAGACGTGTAACCCTCTTAGTTAGAGTAGATACCCCAGTACTTCTCGGCATTGTAAGCACCGTCGGCCTTCCACAAGTCGTTGTAGGCGTTGAAGAAGGTGACGTCGTTGCCACACTTCTCAGAAATAGAAGCGAGAGCAGCCAGCTGGTTTTCGGAAGAAGGAACGGCGACACCGTTGGAGTCACCTCTGGTTGGCCAACCGGTCTCAGTGATGAAGACAGACTTAGAAGAACAAGCAGTAGCAACTCTCTCAATCTGCAACAAAACCCAGTCACCAGCATCCTCGGCGGCAACGTAACCATCGAAGAAAGCGTGTGCGTTGACAGCCATGTAGTCGGAGTACTCACACAACTCTGGGTTGTTAATAACAGCAATGAAAGTGTCGACAGAGACAACTGGACCAGTGTAACCAGCAGCAGTCAAAGCAGATCTACCCTGGGCAACGTAAGACTTGATCTGGGAGACGGTAGCCTCACCGTTGTTGACCAATTCGTTACCAATGGAGACAGTGTGGACACGGTCCCAACCACCGTTAGCCTTAACGGCGGCAGCCAAAGTAGAGACACCACCAGAGATGTCGTTGACGAAGTAGATACCAGCGAAAAGCTTCTGGTTGTCACCCAAAGCAGGCAAAACGTTCTCAACCTGGTTACAGTCGACACCGTAAAGTCTGATGACCTCAAACTCCAGGAGCTTAGCAATGTCCGAGGCAACGTCAGAGGAAGACTTACAAGAGCCGTCAGCGTTGTAAGGAGAGTAGGTGATACCCTTGGCGGCACCAGAGAAGGAACCAGAGGAAGAGGATGGAGAGGAAGAGGCAGAGGTAGCCTTAGAAGCCGAGGCAGAAGTCACAGTAGAAGGAATGGCGCCGTTAGCGACAGTCTGCGAGGACACCGTCACGGAGGATGGAGTAGCGATGGAAACCACAGGCAAGGTAGACACAACGGCGTCGTCTCCGGCGCCTACAGTGACAACCACAGTGTGGGTAACCACGGCCTTCTTCTCGTGTTGGTGGTGTTGATGGTGCTGGACTGGCGAAGCGATGGCAGAGGCAACCATGGCGGCCTTGACAAGGGACTTGAACAACATAATGAATGGAACTGCAAGGTTTTGTCTCTAGGGAGTGAAAGGAATGACTGTAGAAGATGAACCTTGAGGGAAAAAAAGTAATAGAAAGGCGGATGTGGACAACAAATATATGGGACGGTGAGGACGGGTGTGCCGGTGCAGGAACAGGAGCTGTGCGTCCAGACCGCGAATCGTATGGTGAGTTATATACAATACAGGCATTGGAGGAGTGTGCCGAGAATTTGACAGATCCGAGGGTGGGACCGAGGGGTGGGAATAGTCGTTATGAGACATTTGATTGGCAAGCTGACTTGAATTTTATGATTTGTTTTCATTAAAGAGATTGAAATGAAAAGTGTTTTGGATTGTGGAATTGTTGGTTGCAAATGTATTTGTAAACGTTTCTTGCGTTTGTGTTTTGCATTGTAATTTGCGACGGGGACCATTGTTTTATGGTTCAATTGCTACTTTAGCCTTGTTTCATTTTCTAACACAGGATGTTTTCGATTGAGGCACTTTAGGTTATCCTGGCCGCAATTGGGTGGACCCCGGCATCACGTGCGCACTCAAATAGGGTGAGGTTTACATTCCACATTAAAAGAATGTACTAAGTCACAATTTGTAATTAATAAATATGAAAATGACTATCCAAAAAAAACTTCACAAACTTCAAATTAATATCAAAATTTCTCTATATTTTCTTATGGTTTTCTTTCTTTATTCCCTCTCGTTTCACTGTTGGTCAGATTTATACGTTGGCCGGATCGGGCTTAATGAGGTGCATGGGTCCTGCAAACCATGCGGTCTAGACAACTACAGTTTGAGTTTGAGAGTGATGAAAACGGAAATTCACCGATATTTCCAGCCAACCCACGAACTTTGACCTTGAACTTAACACCAGGTACAGTAGATATGAGAGAAATTTAGAACAAAGTGAGAAAAATTTTTCAATTATACAATTTCCGAGTTCAACGGGCTGTTGTCATTTCGAAATTTCCCACCATCTGTTTAACTGAATCTCATCTGAAACCTAAAGATTTATTCTGCATGTCAACTTACGACTCCTGTAACTCCTTCGTCGTAACGACAACGGGAAGGGCCTGTAGGAGTGAGAGTGTAATCGGAGCGATGCAGCCATATGATGACGTATTGACGTCGGGTTAATTATTATGATGCGAAAGAGTTTTGATGTGATAGGATTTTGATGTGTGAATGTTCTGAACACAGTAAGTAAAAATAAGAAGTTGATTGTGAAAAATGTGATAAGGAGTATAAAGTCAATGGAGTGAACAGTGAATCTGTATTCGATTGTGAACAGTTTGAAGAATTAGACTTCGGCACATGTAAACCCGCGTTGTACTTGAATTGTTAAACCTTCATTTTCCTAACTCCTCTGCACCATCTCCAGATCTCAGCCCTTCTTCGTAAGTTCACACATAATCGGAGTGCATCTTGATATTTTCTTGTTCCCATAATTCCATTATTTCTTTCTGCTGATCCATTCACTTAGGTCAAATCTGAGGTTTCTTTTATCTTGTTTATGGTTTGTATTAAGGTTTGTTCTCAAAACTTTTTACTCTCTATGGAATATTTTGAGGATCTTCACATAGTCTACATGAATATCTTGTTTCCCATTCATTAATTTTTCAAGTTTTCTTGTTTTCCCAAGTCGTGATTGCCAAATCTCAATTGTAATTCGCAATTGTGAATTTCCACATTTCATGCATATCCTTTATCTAGAAAACTCCTGATATGATATGCTCTTGTCGGCCAACATTCCGGAGTGTCCGATTTCTATTCTTCCGGAATAGGAGAAGTTATGAGGTGGCATTAGGAGAGTAAGAGTCTAGAATATGGAGTAGACACAATTATTAGGTATCTGTATTTTGAGATTCAGCATGTCGAATGTGAAATTTGGTTGCAATGATCAATTCTCCAGATGATATAAAGTGAAAGTGACAATGTATGAGAGAGAAGGTAATTACGGAAAGTTCTTGTGTTGATTTAAAATTTAGAATGGAAAGCACAACATGCATGGAAGTCGAAGAATTGTTGTGGTTTGTTTGCATAGTATAATGTTCCATAGTATGGGTCTGAGTAGTGCACTGAAAAGTACATTTAAAAGGTATAGCATGAAGTTAGTAGATGGAAATGTCTGCAACCGGTTTATATTCTACAATGAAGTAAATGTCTTATATTCTACAATGAAGTGAAAGTGTTAAATTTTACAATAGTATTGAATCTTTGGTGATCTTGTTTACTGTCTGCGATGAATGAGAGAAGTTTGTCTGATTGTATCAACCATCAAGTGCGATTTTCATTGTCTCGTCTACAGCTAGTATTATTGTGCTCCATAGATTTCAGCAGAGCATCATGTGTGGTTCTGAAGCGTATGAATAGTACAATTCAATGAAAATAACCGTAGTAAGAAGTACAGTGGTTGACATAGACAATTGTTGACAGAGACAGTGGTTGACAGAGACTACATACGATAGATATCAACTGTCTCGAACTGTCACTCGAAAAATTTGTACCACTTCACTATACTATGCTGTTCTCCAATATTGAAGACCTAAGTACTCCTTTACAAATTGAACTCTACTTCTTCATTTGATATCTCTAGTTCATAATTTTCCAATTAGAATCGAATTTCTTATTTTTTAGCTAAGTTCACCTCATTGCCTTCTAATTTTCTCATTATTACCATCCTCTTCCTTGTCAACATCTTTACATTCTCTACACTCTCTTCCTTTTCTTCCCTCCATTTCGCAACCTTCTATACATATCAACACCTACAAAAGAAAACACCAAAACTTTCAAGCTTCAACGCCAAAAAATCCTACTTAATCATCAAACTCCAAATTGTCTCCATTTCACTCCAAAGGTTCACCCTAAATTCCCATCCAAATAATCCTCCATATCATACAACATTCGCCACACATCACTTACTGTATACACTGGCCACGTGACCGAACCAAGATCACGAAATCCCAATCCCTGACCCATACAACCTTAGTGTGATTTCATCAGTTTTCCTTTGGTTTTCCCCTAGTGATTCGTCAATCACTCCCCCTGAAGTCTTCGTCATCCAGTGGCTGCAACAATTACCCTATTTTGAACCGCCAATCCTCGCCAATTGCCGACTAAAACTCGTCATCTTCACTCTAATTTAACTTGCTCTGCCAACTTTCCTAAAGTAACGGCACCGTGAACAATCCGCCACCATCCCCGCAACATTGCGTTTCTACAAAAGGACAGGCACCAATAAAAAGCAGCAAATCGAGGCTGGTGCATACCCAAAGCCTGTTGCTACTATGATTGATAAAGGTGTCCCGCATGAACCAGCGGCTAAAGACGAGATCATCGAGATTGCCAGCGACACGGATGGCATGGAAAAAAACCCCGCTAACGCCATCGTTGTAGACGGCTCGGATATTGAGAATTCCGACGAGTCCGACGTGGAGGTAGTGGACGATATGGAAGTGGAAGATGTAGATGAAAATGGTGCTGCCCCACACAATCAAGGTCCTTTCCCTGACCCACTGAAGCCCATTGGCAATGAGAAATACCCTTTGGCCAACGACCACGTGCATCTTGCCAAACGATTGATGAAACCTCTCCTAGATTATCCTGTCAAAGATGAGGCGCATTATACATGGGAGATCACCGACTGGAACGCCATTAGACGCGAGGAAAAGGTTCGGGGTCCCCAGTTTGAGTGCGGAGGATTCCGCTGGAATGTTCTTTTGTTTCCCAGAGGAAGCAACGATACGGTCTCTGTGTATATGGAACCTCACCCAATTGTGGAGGCAGATGGGACGCCTGATCCCGCCTGGTATGTGTGTGCACAGTTTGCACTAGATATCTGGAACCCACAGCATCCAGAATCACATTACCCCAGTGGCCTGAGCCACCGTTTCAACAAGAGCGAGACAGATTGGGGCTTTTCCTCATTTATTACCTCCAGAGACCTTGCTAGTCACACGAAGGTGAACCTTCCACATCCCATTTTAGAGAACAACAAACTCAATATCACGGGCTACGTACGTGTCATTGATGACTCTTCCACTGGAGTGTTGTGGCACAATTTTGTGGACTACGACTCCAAGGCCAATACAAGCTACGTGGGCTTGAACAACCAAGGTGCCACCTGCTATCTCAACTCATTGTTGCAGTCATACTACACTACCAGAGTCTTCCGTGATCTTGTTTGCCAGATCCCTACCGATACTCTGGGAGATAAGTCTGCAAACAACAAAGCTGTGGCATTGGCTTTGCAAAGAATATTTTACCATTTGCAGCTGTCGAAGGAGCCTGTGGGAACGTTAGAATTAACAAAGTCATTTGGCTGGGACTCCAGTGACGCTTTTACTCAACACGATGTCCAGGAGTTGAATCGTGTACTCATGGACAGATTGGAACTGGCTATGAAAGGCACCAAAATCGAGAAGAAACTCAATGACGTGTTTGTGGGAAAGATGAAGTCTTACATCAAGTGTGTGAATGTCCCTTACGAATCTTCAAGAGAAGAAGAGTTCTGGGACATTCAGTTGAATGTTAAGGGCTTCAAAAACTTGCAAGAGTCTTTTGAGAACTACATTGAAGTGGAAATGCTTGATGGTGAAAACAAGTACCAAGCTGGTGAGCTGTATGGATATCAAGACGCCAAGAAAGGTGTGGTTTTCGAGTCTTTTCCACCTGTCTTGCATTTGCAGTTGAAGAGATTCGAGTATGATTTCATGGAGGACGATCTTGTGAAGATCGACGACTTGTATGAGTTTCCTGACAAGATCGATCTCAGCCCATATTTGGATGACGATTTGCCACCAGAAGTTAAGAATGAGAATTGGAACTACAAGCTTCACGGCGTTTTGGTACACCAGGGTAGCATTTCTAACGGTCACTACTATGCAATGATCAAACCTGAAGCCGAAAGCTCAACTTGGTTAAGATTCGATGATGACAAGGTCTGGAAGGCTACACCTACACAAGTCTTCCAAGAGAACTTTGGAGCAGCCGAATTGTCTCCTATCCAATTGAGACAGCTCACTCGTTTGGAGCAGAACGAATACTTCTTGAGAAGAGCAACTTCAGCCTATATGTTGGTGTACTACCGTGAAACTGAGTTACCTCAAGTTCTTCCCACTGATTTAGCTCCTATTCCAAGTCATGTCGCAGAGCAAATTGACAAGGAGCGCGAGGAACTTGCAAACTGGGAGAGGATGAAACGGGAGGCTTTGTTCTACATGAATGTTAAGATTTTTACTGTCGATAACTTTGCCTACTACAATGGCTTTGATATTTATCCAGACCCTTCAAAGCCAAAAATGTATGACGCGAACGTCTTCGACAAGAGAGCTTACCCTACAAGCGTGATTGTTAGGAAGGAAGCCAAATTCTCCACTTTGTACAAGCTTGTGGCCAAGAAATTGGGATATATTGAAGGCGACTTTGAAGAAGAGAAAATCGAGGACTTGAGTATTGAAGAAGTCAAGGATAAACAGGAAGAGGAATCTGCTACGGTAGACGAGGAGGATGATCTTTCGCATTATTCTTTTAAGTTGGTCCCAGTCAAACATCGCAACAATAAGACAAATAGGCCGGACATTGCAGTTCCTAATGATTTGGCCGCTTCCTCCATTACCCAAGTCTACACTAAATGCTTTAAGAGAAAGTACGACGAGATGGTGTTCTTTGTTGAAGAGCCCAGGAAAGAATTGTCCCATATTGCCTCTTCTGGTAACATATCGGCCCCAGAGTCATTCGATTTTGACGCAACGGCCGATAGAATCACTTCAAATTCTATCGAATTCACTCCTGCTGATTTCAATGAGAATAATATACACTTGTTTATCAAGTACTTTGATCCTGTCACCGATGAAGTGAGAGGTCTTACTTATTTTGCAGTTCCAAAAGATACGGTTGTCTCTAATCTTCTGGCACCAATCAACCAGTTGCTTCAGTTTGATCCTAAAACTCCTCTTGAATTCTTCGAGGAAGTTTCACAATCTAGAATCGAACCAGTGGATCCAGAGTTAACACTTGAAAAGAATGAGCTCAGTTCGGGGGATATCTTGACTGTCCAACTCGCTGAAGTGGAATCTGCCGCTTTTGGCAAGAAGTTTGGTAACGCAAATGACTTCTACAAGTTTTTACTCACTAGGTTGCATATTCATGTTAAACCTTGCAAGACGAAAGACGACGAAGAAGATAGTGATTTTGTCAAAGAAGAAAAGGCCGACTCTGTTAACAACGTGGAAAACGCGAATCCTGAAGCAACAGAGGAAAAAGAAATTGAGCTTGCTAAGGAGATGAGCAGATCTTTCGATTTATGGGTTTCAACTGATTATTCTTACCAAGAATTAGCAAATGAAATTGCTCAAAAATTGGGTGATGATACCAATCCAGCATATTTGCGTCTCTTTGTCGTTAACTCACATGGAACCAGATTCCCCTTGTCATCTACCCTGAATTTGTCACAGGTTTTTACGAAGCAAGTGGCGGTGTCTTCTATTACTCAATTCGAGTACGAGATTCTCAATATTACTTTGAAAGAGTACGAGAATATGAAGTCCATCAAAATCTACTGGCTCAACAGTATTCTCCAGTCACATTTGCTTGACTTGTTGGTTCCAAAATCGAGTACCGTTGCGGAAGTTATCAAGAAGTTGATTCACAAACTCGAAGTTCCCAAGGAACACTGGAGTAACTTGCTTGTATGGGCAGGCCAAGAGAACAAATATGCTGACCTTATCAAGTTTGATAAGCCCATTGATGAAATTAATGACCAGTACGAAATTTATTGTGGATATTTCCCAGCTGAAGTCGAGATCTTATCCAGCCACGACATCTTTAAAAGATTCGACGAGAACTACATCTCGGCTAGTGATATCGAGGATGAAGTATTGAGGAAGGAGTTTGAGAAGGCGCAGCAATACTCCAAGCTGTTGAACATTATTCCTGTTTTTCACTTCTACAAGACTACTTCATATGTCCACAGTAAGCCGTTCGTGTTTGCAGTGTACCCAGATGAGTCAACACAGGAGACTAAAGAAAGATTGAGAAAAAAGTTAGGCCTTGGATTGCAAGCCTTTGACAAGATAAAGATTGCATTAGCTGATATGAATGATAAGGGCAGGTACCTTGATTTTGAGAAACCAGGGGTGAGTTTGTTCGAGGAGGTGACCAAGTTCGACGCACATGTGTCACTTGCGTTAGACCACCCAGATAGAAACCCCCGTCGTGCCAATCCATTTGACAAGGGTATTTCCATCCGTTGATATTTGCAACCTCGTATATAGTTTGCTTTCTTGGTAGGTAATCAGCCTGAAATACATCATGTCCCTTCATTTGCCGCGTACTCTTTTTCAATTTTTATTAGTCAATGTAGTGTTTTATACTCTTCTTCGCGAATGTCCGTGGAGCTCAATTTTCCCTTCCAGTTGTTGGTTTCATCTCCACTTCCATCACCGCCAATTACCTTAACAACCACGATCTCAATCGCAGGATAGTCCCTCTCCTTTCGGTAGTTATTGACAAATTCTCCTCCTTTGACAGTCTCCTGACTGATAATCAATGCATCAATTGCCCTTAAAAAGCCTGTGGGTCCACAAATATCATTGATCTGATATATATGGAAGGAAACTCCGGGCGAGGCCACCTTTTGTAGAAATTTGCAAACCTTCAGCACCCTTGTACTCAACGGCTCCATGAACTCCGCAAATTTCTTCTTGACAAGTAGTTTGGGGCCCGTTACTCCCACAATAATCTTTCTCTTGGCAGCAAATGCTGTCATCAAGAGCAAAATCTTGTGTCCATCATGAATATGGTCAAAAGTGCCACCTACCGCACTTGTTTCGACTTCTTTATAAGCTAAACCCCAATCATAGTTATCCTTACTTTGCCTGGCAGGGACTGGAGCAGGAATATACTCTACGTTGGTCATATCAACCTTCTCATCTTCAGGACAGAAAGCTTTGCCACCTTTGGAGGGAACTGGCACATTTATCAAAACATCAATGTCAAAGCGGTACGTAAAGCCCTTTTCAGCCGATATCCTTCTCAATTGGGGATAGAGATGCAGCAAAACCTCATTCAACTCGCCAGTGCTCTCGATGGTATCTCCCACCAACACATCTATACCAGAAACATCACCAGGAAGTCTTTTTAGAACCTCATTGAAAAACTTCTCATAGTCCTTGCTTTCAGGACTCTGAATGTAAATAAGCGGGAAAGACATGTGGTGAGACGATGTAGATTTAGTTAATAGGAATCTGGGGAAGGCTCTATATACAAGAGTGTATTGGGACTATATAAGTGATTAGGTGGAAAGGTGGTAAATTTTCCACTGAAGTGAATTAAGCAATTCAAGAGCTTCGGAAGACGATGCATCGAGCTGGAATAATGACCGGAGTGTAAGCATGAGTTTCTTATCCTTAGAATCTAGCTGGGAGTTGGCTTTGAGATGCTTGTAGACATATTCCATAGAGTGCTCAACAATCTCAGTATGGACAATCTTGTCGCGAGGATCGATCAATGTCTTGGGTCTGTAAAATAGAATTCCAGAGTGGAGAATCTTCTTGTGCAACTCCACAGCAATTGCGCCGTTCTCGGGAGCATCGCTCCAAGTAATGCCGTAAAGGTTTTTGATGAGCGAGTTGTATGACTCCACGAATCGGTTCAGCATGAGTGATTTTCTGTTCTGAGACTTGGAATACACTCGGCCCTCATGGACCATGATAGAGTCTATGAGAACCAGGAGTGGATCCAAAAGATCACGCAATTGCTGAGCAGTTAGTGATCTTTTAGCGGTATTGTCTCGTATTCCTTTTCTGCGGTTGGCTACAGCCCCCTTGTGCACATTCTTATCGTTGTAGAGATGTACATCTCTGTTGAGAATGGAGAAAATGTAGTCAAAGGTCTTGTCTCGAGGAACAAGAGTTTTAGAGATATTGGTGGATTCACTAACCATGGCAGCGACGAGCTCAACAGCATAACGAACAGGAACATCAGAATGATTAAAGTTCTCTTCAATCTTGTAAATGAAGTTTTCCACCAATAAAGCGTCGATGATCTTCTCGTCATGGGTGGGGGTGAGTCTGAGCTTCTCGTGGAAAGATAAGGTTGCTTGTTCCACGTCAGTTTGCTCTGTTGAATCAGTTTTCTCTATCTTTTCCTGCTCTGGCTCTACAGATTCCACCACATTTTTCTTTCCAGTTATTCTCTCCTCTGGCTGTTCTGGTTTCGTCATAACAGGATACTCAGAAGGAGGAAGTGCTCCACATGTGAGTTTATCCCTAGTTTTCTCCAGGAGACCAGTACGACTCAAATAAAGACCACCCCATTTGGTGAGCGCATACCACATAGCCAAATAGAATTCCTTATGAAGTCCTAACTTGATCAATGCATCAAGAGCTAACTGAAGTAAGAACTTATTGATGGTAGACTTGCGATCCAAAGAAATTGGCTTCAGGGCTGGAAGTTTCTTTCCGTACTTCCCCTTGGAGCTGACATAGTTCCGATGTGCCACTAGCTTCTCAATATCGGCAAACGTAGGTCTTCCAAAGTCTACTAAGCGTTTCTGCTTTCCAGAGAAAATAGCTTTGGTTTTCTTTGAAGAGAAAGCTGGAGGGGGGAAAATGACCAAAGGATTAACCTGGTCCTTCAGCAATGGAGCACAGAGGGAAAGAGGATTAGATTCCGGCTGCAAATGGGCATGTTCCAATCTAGCCTCAGTCCGTCTCTGCACCTCTGATGAAACATCAGAGGTGAAATAAACAGAAGAATCCGAGTCGTACTTAGAATTAACCAGTTTCAGAACAAAATAAAGCATTGACTCAACTTCAGGACACCACATTTGAAGATACGCTAATCCCTGTTGAAGATAAACGTAATGTGAGCCTTGAGAAGCACTATATGTTGTTCCAGCATAGTTGTTGATGTAGCACAGAACAAACGTTGCTGCAAACACTGGATCAATATCCATAAGTGTTTGACGGATTTTCTTTCTGTAATTCTCAAGCAACTTCGGATTGGCATCGGCCTCTTCCCTGGTAGGTGGAACTGGGGGAATGGCAGCCTTCTTCAATCTCTCCAACACCATTTTGGCAGTCGAAATCAATTCAGCCTGGGATTGGAAAAGTTGGGTTGTTCTCTGCGAGGCATTTATCGACATATCCTTGCGGATCAGCAGGCATTCGCTCTGATGGTACTTTTTGCACCCATTAAGGAAAATAGTATAAGTTTGACAAGTGGGAGGGATGCGGAGCGTTTCAAGCTGGTTAAAGAAGTTCCACGCACGTTTCTGATTCTGTGAGAAGTTCTTCACGAGCAAAGAGAGACAGGCGTTGAAGATCTCCACGCTAGGTTTGAAATCGATTTTGGTGAACATGTCTTCACATTTATCAGCAAGGTCATCAGGAACATTTCCCCATTCATGGCACTTGGCCAACCCACTGAAATAGTGGATGTAGGTGTGTTCGTTGGCGGGAATTCCCCATTTTTTCCGTCTCATCAACGACTTTGTAGCTTGTTCAACGTCTCCTCGGTCTAAACTCCACTGTAAAATGGCATTCATACCCACCTCTCCGTTTTCTTTGGCCATAAGACATAACTGCATAGCCCGGGCAGTATCGTTGTCTCTTTCTAGCAACTTCAACACATCCTTTGTAACCAAAAATGGGTCTTTGAGTTGTTCGGGAGACGATCCAAGAAGTGTAAGCATGATCTTCTCATCGATGGGTTTCCTGGTGACTTTCTTTACTTCCATCAACGACTGAAAGATATCAAGCAGCTTTGTGGAGTCGACATACAAGTCTTGGGGCTTTAGCTTCTGAAGATCAATATCAGTGTTCTTACTGGTAAGTAAAGTATTATCATACTTTGCCTTAAGTAAAAGAAGCACTTTTGAAGCAGATGGTCTCGACTTGGCTGCCAAACGCTTTATATTTTGTGCCCGAAAGCGTCCCTTCCTCTCCTCCTGAGTCGGTGTTAGGCGGCGAACTTCTCCGGTTTCGACAAAATGGTCAAGCTTAGTCTTGATATGAGACTTGGCTTGCCGTGCTGGCCGGGCCGTGACATATTTTCGGATCCACGGTGAAAGCATAAAGAAAAATGCCGAAAATCACCTAAGAATGCTATTTTTTTTGAGTATTTTCCGTCTACTCTAAGCACTACTCTACTAAGTTTTTCCTCCACAAGTCGTGGAGATGCTCTTCGCAAGGCATGTATACAGTGAGAACTGGTAGTAGACTTTCATAGATTATCTTCTGATATTGAGCTGTCACAGGAAAGTACAAGTTGAGGAAGAGGAGAGATTCATTACAAAATCTTCAAATTCACGAAAATGGACCAGCAGCAACTGTGGATTGACTTACGAAACTCCATCAACACATCATTGAATGGTTTAACCAGAAAGAATGTAGCAGACACCAGTTTGGCGCTCTTTAATGTCAATATTCTTCGAGGAAGAGGCCTTTTATGTCGAGCTATTATTAAGACGCTTCTATCGGAGCCTTCTACTGCGCCAATATTGGCATCTTTGACAAGTATCATCAACTCCAAACTTCCAGAAGTCGGCGAGACTTTGGTGGCCAGAGTGGTGGTCTTATATAAGCGTGGATACGTGGAAAACAACAGAGAGATGGTGGACACGACTTTACAATTTCTTTGCGAGCTTGTTCTTCAAGCAGTAGTGGAGGATGTGGTGATATTGCAGGTTCTTCAGGTGTTGTTAAACAAGGAGCCCACGGACGACTCGATCCGTACCGCCATTGACATTCTTGTGCGGGCAGGAGGATTTCTCGAACAGAACCTGGCTCCAGCGATGCAAATGGTGTTTGATCGACTTCGGGGTTTGCTCCAGGAAGGCAGACTACTGAACGTTTCTCAAAAGAGAATCACCGAGCTTATGAGGCTTCGACGCAATGGATTAAGGCTGAAAGTCGACATAGACCTTGATTTGGTTCCAGGAGAAGATAAGCAGACGCAATTTGTGGATTTGTCGGAGAAGCAAGATCCAGAGTTGGAGCTCAGCTATTTCCGGCAAGATAATGATTACGAGGCTGCAGAGGCCGAATATGAGGAAATGAAGAAACAGATTCTACCCGAAGTTGAAGAGGAGGAGTCAGAAACACAAATTGTTAAGGCACAGGAGAAAGTGATGGATTTCACAGATTCGGAGTTGCAGAAGATGCAGAAAAATATCTATCTCACTATCATGTCTAGCATGTCAGCTGATGAGGGGGTGCACAAGCTCTTACGACTCAAGAGAACCCAGAAGATGGAGAATGGAGTACTTGTGGATATGATTATCAAGTGCTGTGCACAAGAAAAGACGTACTCAAAGTACTTTGGAGTGATTGGAGAGAAGCTTTGTGGAATGAACCGTCATTGGCACGATACATTTGTTCAGCAATTTCAAGAGAAGTATTCCACCATATATCAGTACGAGGGGCTGCAGCTCCGAAATATGGGAAAGTTTTTCGGCCATTTGATTGCATCTGATACTTTGGACCCCAAGGAGACGTTGGGATGCATTACACTTACTGAAGAGGCATCCACAAGCGCGGGACGAGTTTTCGTGATGTTTCTATTCAAGGCCCTAGTGGAGGAGTTAGGAATTGAAGAAGTGCAACAGATGGTTCAGGACACAGAGTTACGTGTAGGTATTCGAGGTATGTTTCCTGTGGTGGATGTTGATGATAGAGATCGAGACCATCTTAATTTTGCAATCAATTACTTTACTGCGATTGGATTGGGAGTTTTGACGCGTGAGATGAGAGAGGTGTTGGAGAATCTTCCAGAGCCACGAGGACGAAAACGGAGCCGGTCAAACTCTAGGTCAAGATCTGGCTCAGGATCCTACTCAAGATCACGTTCTGGAAGTTATTCTAGTGGAAGTTACTCAAGATCACGTTCTGGAAGCTACTCTAGATCACGTTCTGGAAGTTTCTCAAGATCGAGGTCTCCAACTAGATCAAGCTCACCTGCTCGTTCAAGGTCACCATCAGAATCACGATCAAGATCAAGGTCGTTCTCTAGGTCCCCTTCGAGGTCCATACCTGCTAATGGTAGAGACTGAAGAAGGAAACTACAAATTGTCAATATTTCATAACTGGGGTGACATTTGGTATCTCATCATTCCCATTCATTCCTTATCATCACGTCATCTATGCCACTGCTTAGGTGTCTATAACAACTGAAGGTTCATGAAGTCTGCATATTCGCCTCCAGTTGGGTTCTGTTTTTCGCAACCATCGGGTGAGACCGGAGCCACACAAAGATAAACAAAAACATTAGGGATTGAGTATGTGAGGGTATCTCTTTAATAGCCTTAAGAGTTGAGGCTCCTCGCGCCGTCACTCAATAGAATAGGCCAGCTAACATGTCTGCCACCATATCAAAGTTTCAGGACCTAAAATTGCACTTATTGTTGACACTGTTAAATGAAGCCTCTTGCGGCGTATACCGGCATCATTCGCCACGGCCAGAAGACACTACTAAGCAGAAGTATGTACTGTTTATCGATTCAATCAATCTTCGGTCAATCATCTACGAAACTAATCATTTTTGAATGACCAATTATTCGTCTTATCTCCGGCTTGCTGGTCATACCTATCCACTCTAGAATAGATCATCTTATATTGTACACCCGTGCACCACGACCCGATGCACAGCTGGGCTGTATCGGACATATCGGCATTTTGTGAGTATTGCGGTATGGTACGTTTGCTCGAAAATCAGAAATTCCATACCGCCATATCCAAATGTATGGAACCTTGTGATGGGGAACCCTCGCATAAACCCGCATGACTAGCTGCGGCTTTTCTATCCCCAATGACCAAATTGATGCAATTCAAGACTTTTTTTCTTTTCTTTTCTTCTCTCGCGGGTGGCACCAAACCGCTAGGTCGTAAACCCGAAAAGTCATTGCGCTTGTTTTCTTTGGGTCACGTGATCAGGGGTCTACCATGCCTAAATGGCGCGCACCAACCCATCCATCCAGCCAATAGCAGGTGTCATTATGTTCAGCGGCGTGTCTATTGGCGTGCGCATCGAATAAGTCACCAACCCTATATATAACCAGTCAGAGCGAGGAAATTCAACCTTCAGTTTTTTTTTCCAAAAAGTCTTATTTATTACCATGCCAGCTCCATTTGAGAAAGGAAGTGAGAAGAAGGGTGCCAACCTCTTCAAGACCAGATGTTTGCAGTGTCACACCGTTGAGGCTGGTGGACCAAACAAGGTTGGACCAAACTTGAACGGTGTTTTCGGTAGAAAGTCTGGTGAGGCTGCCGGTTTCTCTTACACTGACGCCAACAAGAAGAAGGGTGTTGTGTGGAGTGAGCAGACCATGTCTGACTACTTGGAGAACCCAAAGAAGTACATTCCAGGTACCAAGATGGCATTCGGTGGTTTGAAGAAGCCAAAGGACAGAAACGACTTGATTACCTACTTGGTTAGCGCCACCAAGTAATCGGCATGCTTAGACACCTCTGTATATAACTGATAAATGTTTATGAAGAAAGAAAAATGTAGAAAAGAAGCGGTGTGAGAATACGTTGAGAATGTGTGAAGAAGATGTGATTGTTGTTTGATTGGGCATACATTAGTTTATTCCAAAGGATGTGGATCGTGTGCTAGAAGTAGCTCATAGAATTGTTTGGTCATCTATTTGTTCATGTCTTTGTTTGTTCATTTTGTTTCTTGAAATGGGCTGGAGGATAGCGAAGATACGTTTTTATCGTGTTCTTTAGTTGCCAAATTCTGACTATTCTATATTTGCTCAGTTATACCTGACAACCATGACTTTAATTCTTATCAGAATTTCAACAGGATTAAATTTAGCTTATTCATCTCCATGTATCTATTTCCCTATGCAACTTCGTAAATACCTATGGCAACTTCTCTATATACCTATGACCGTGCAATATCAAAAGAAACCTCGGTCACACTCACCTCTTCACCAGCATTATCATCATAATCGTACCACTCGCCATCCTCGAGATCAACCTCGGGAAATTGAGTGACAGAGTTGGAACCGTGACATTGCCACTGACCCAACGCCTCGAACTTGACAAAATCCAACCCACGAGCGTCAATTTCAAGAAGTTTCACCCATTTCCCATTATCGTCAATGGTCAATTTCTGTTTGGTACGCTCCACTTGTGCCAGGTGTTCGCTCTTACAGTTTTTGCAACGGAAAACAAAACTAGCCTCTCCACGAGATCCTGTGATTTCATGCTGTTCAAAAGTGTTGATGGTCACGGGTTTGTCATGGACCTCTCTGCACTTGGTGCATTCGATGGTAAAGGTATACTCGTAGGGATTTTGGGGAGAGTCGACTGGTTCTAAGTCGGTGACATTAACGAGCTCAGCTTTTGCTTTTAGGAAGAATTTGACCATTTTGAAACGTTTAGAAAGTGTAGATGGTGAGGTCCGTGTGGTGAGGTTCGCTTGGTGATTTCAACATGATGAGTTTATGGTGTCTGGGTGTAGGTCCGAGATAGTGGATGCTTGTGTGGAGATATGAGGTGTTAAGATGTATATATTGGTGGTGTAGTTGACAATAGACAAAATAGACCAGGAAAGAGAAGCAGGATCGGCTGCTGTTTCTATTTTATGAATTAAATGTTGTTTTTTTTTTTTTAGAATTTCTTATGCTAAGTTCAGAGCTCGTCGTAATCGTAACCTCGCACTTGCAACAATTGACTTGACATGTTAAAATGAACCTTGAGGGAGATGGTCTCTTTTTATTCTGATAAGCGGAAATTAACTCTTTTAGAACCTGTAGATCCGTTATTTTGTTAGAGTTTTTTCATTTTTGGTGTAAATTCAGAAGCTTTATCTAAACGTGACTTTTGCCTCAAAGACCTTCCACTTTTCATATGTATAGACTTTGCAGTGATGTTTCGACGATTTATGCGCTTCTTAATGATATTTTTAGAAAACTAAGACAGGGTTGAACAGAAGAGGATAACTTCCAGACTGATGTAGAATGATAATAAAGTAAACTTGAGAAGTGAATACGTAGAACAGAGCGGAACAGAGCAGAACCCAGAGAAAGACAATATCAATATAAGTTGGGGGTCCCAACTAAAACAGATTCTTCGATTTAAGGTTTTTCTTTTTTTCACTTCTTGGTTTCAAGTGAATGATACATCTAATCTATCACATCACTATCCCAATAGTTCACTATCGTATTCTTGAAAACCTTCAGTCAAACTCCCCACCAACAAATCAAAATTTGTATCATGATCCAAGATTCCTCCCGATTTACTTCAAATTCATATTCAATGACTTCTTTATTGAAACAAGCGTAGTTGGTGATATTCACCCACCTACTCGTTTTCTCTCCTTCACATAACCTCCACATATACATCTTCTTCATGAGTCTTCAAGATATAAAAGTGCCCGTGGAGGTTAATCCCGACGAAGATACCGAATGGAACGATATTCTACGTGCACATGGAATCATTCCAGAAAGGCCAAAGTCGCCCACCCAAGAGTTGGAGGAGGCTCTCGACCAGGCAGTCAGAAAGCAGCATGAAAATCGTCTAGAGAACAAGACCTTAGGAGAACTCGACGAATTGGAGGACGATGAAGATGAGGATTTTCTCAACGACTATAAGATGAAGAGATTCCAAGAACTTCAACAGTTGCAGCAGAAATCCAAGTTTGGCTCGGTTCTACACATCACCAAGCCAGAATACGAAGACGAAGTCACCAAGGCCTCGGAGTCGTCCTATGTGTTCGTGCATATGTCATTGCAGCTGGCAGTACAAAGTAGGCTCTTGGGGCTGCTTTTGGTGACGTTGGCTGGCAAATTCCCCGAGATTAAGTTCGTAGAGATCCCAGCAAACAGATGCGTGGAGAACTATCCAGAAGCAAACTGTCCCACTCTTATTATCTATCACAAGAAGAATATCGTCAAACAGTATGTTACGCTAACCGAGTTGGGAGGCAGCGACTGCAAAATCACAGATTTGGAGAAAGTTTTGGTGGACGTTGATGCCGTGAAGCATGCAGACGAGAGGCTTGAGATTAACCAGCTAGATGAGGATTTGGAGGAGGCACGGAAAACGAGATTTGTGAAGAAGTCCATCCGGGGAAGAATGGAGGATGATGATGACGACTTTTACGATTAGTTATAGAGAAACCTTCTTGGATCAGGTCAGGTCAAGTCATGTTAACTCGAGCCATTTTAAGATCGATCCCAATATATGGTCAAAGTGGTGGAATGAGACTGCGAGTGTTAACTATGGAAGGGGAAGTTGATTGATCCCAATAATCGTAATAATAAAAACAAGATCATTGAATGATATCAGTACCATCCATCAAAACCTTCAAATTTCAATGCCATCAGCTTATGCGAGACAAACAAAATCAAATCAATAATAAAATACGTGACCATATCAAATTTCATGATCAATTTGTCCTCTACATGAAAATTTGTAGACATCCATCGAATTACTTCACCTCTTATGTCCGGGTAGGAGATATCCCCAAAACCACAATAGATCCAATCCAAATATCTACTCCAATATTGATCCTTGCACTCATTGAAGTGAGAAATTCCTATCTTCCATATTGTGAAAACAATACAATAATTTCCCACCTTTGCATTCCCAGATCCATCGTATTTCTGACCCTGCCGGCCGTAACTCCACACTCTTTCCATTTGACCATCTGATTCGTCAACCATAGCTAGTCCGTCATCAAATTGATAATAAATATATGCTTATTGAAATCAAAAATACACAAATATCCATGACTTGAGCTTTTCACCTAAAATTAAATACTTTTTTTTGTTATCGCCTTAATAATCCTACCATCATCAAGACCTGTGCACGTCTCATTGTGATCAGACGCACGAGACTGCCAGGTACCAACCACAAAACCATCCAGCCAAAAAGTATATAAACACCGAGGATCCGTCCCAGAGTGCCAGACATATTTTCTCTCTGTCTTTGACTCGTTTCCTTTTTTTCCGTGGCTTTCCAGCGCTGCCGTTCCACATATTTCCAGTCAATGTCGTCTAGAGCATCGACAACCACCAAAACGGTCCCAGGCGATGCCAGAATCGGTTCGGGACTTCCAAAGTTGGCGACAACCTACAACCCACAACAGAGAACTCCGCCACCTGACAATTTTGGTCATATCCAACCATGTACACATCTTACGTCCGTTCTCGAGACGAAAGCTCACGATACGGTGATGGCCACCTATCGTCAGGCCGTGGCGGTGTCCATAGCTATCAATCCGTTACTTCTGAAACATGTGGTGTATACACTGAAGAAAGACGGCCTGTTAGTACCGCAGGCCAAGTTGTCAGAATACAAATCACAGATGCTTTTGTGTGGAGAATGTCAATTGTGCAACTTCTACCTGGTGTTCATCTGCTTGCAATGCCCCCATGTGGGATGCTACCATGAACATGCACTGAAACATGCGAAGGATCACAATCACATGTTTGCTATCGATTCCCATAATGGGCTTCTCTTCTGCTTCCAGTGTGGTGACTACATCAATCACGCAACACTCAATCGCATCCGACTCGGAGCAGTCGCCAACTGTGTGGGCACAGACAGTCCTCCAGAGACTGAGGGCGAAGATGCTGAATCTGTAGCTGCTAACTATGTCAAACCGTCGTCGCATGCGGTACAGGGCTTAAAAGGAATCGTCAACTTGGGCTCCACTTGCTACATGAGCAGCATTTTGCAGACCATGCTACATAATCCGTTGGTACGGTTTCAGTTCTTCAACAACGACTTGCACTACTTCAATTGTGCGTCACAGAGCCACTACCACTCGGGTGATGACCAGATCGACGAATCGTCGGCGTGCATCACTTGCCTGATGGACACTATTTTCAAGGAATTTTTCACTTCCACATCCCACGAGGGCGCCGGAATTACCAATCTACTCATGACCGCATGGTACAAGAACCAGCTGCTTGCTGGATTCCAAGAGCAGGATGCACATGAGTTCTGGCAGTTTTTGCTTAACGAATTCCACAGTGACTACGAGAGAGTGGCTCGAAAAGCGGGCGTGGCCACCGAGCCATGTAAATGCGTGGCTCATGCCACCTTTTCAGGTCAATTAGAGAGTTCAGTAGCATGTGGAAATTGTGGAGCAGTCACAAAGACTGTCGATCCGCTCGTGGACTTGTCGCTAGAGGTGCATAACCTGAACAACAGGTCCATCTACGACTGTTTGGACCAGTTTACTCACAACGAAGCCTTGGACGTTAAGTACAAGTGCCAATCATGTCTGGAGGAGACCAAGGCACACAGGTCACTCCGACTCAAGAAGATTCCTCCGGTGCTCAGCATCCAGCTCAAGAGATTCAAGCATAACTTTGCCAACGACACTGCATCAAAGATTGACGTGGACGTGGATGCTCCGTTCTTCTTGAATCTTACCAAATATGCATCGGACTTCAATGAGGAGTCGCTGGATCCTATCGACTCCAACAAAGTCTACGAACTCTTTGCTGTGATCAACCACACAGGGCTGGTCAACACCGGCCACTACATTGCGCTCATTAAGAACAGCACGGGCCAATGGTTTAAGTTTGATGACAGTGTTATCTCTCACGTTTCACACGATGAGGTGAAGGCTACTAAGGCCTACCTTCTCTTCTATATAGCACACAACATCTAGGTCATAATAAATCATTTATAATCCACTAATCACTCAAGTTTCTAAAAGATTGTTCATATGGGTATCTTTATTTCTATATTACATGAATCACTGATGGAAGTCCTGAGCAGTGATGTGAGCTTTATCACACATTTGCTTGAACACACCGTTCTGTCTGAACAATGTCCAAGGAGTGCCTTTTTCGACAATTCTTCCCTGGTCCATCACCAAGATTCGGTCATAACTTAAAATGGTTTTTAAACGGTGAGCAATGCACAAGATTGTGCACTGGTTGAACTCACGAATGATGGTTTCTTGAATTTTAGCGTCAGTTTCGTAGTCAACAGACGAGGTGGCTTCATCCAAAATCAAAATCTTGGAATTGCGCACCAACGATCTGGCCAATGCAATTAGCTGTTTTTCTCCCAAAGAGAAGTTGCATCCGTCATCTTCCACGCTCTGATCCAAGTGATACTTGTGGAGCATGTCGTAATTGTTGTCAGTCAACTTGGTAAGTTTAACTCTTTCCAAAACTTCTTCGTCAATAAGACCAGAACGTCTCAAAGAGTCCCACAACACTTCATCGGTAAATTGGCTAAATGGGTCCAAGTTCTTTCTGATGGTACCCTGGAAAAGGACTGGGTCTTGAGGAATAATCAGCAACTTTGATCTCAAATCACGCAATCCCATTTGGCTGATGTCGAGTCCATCAATGGTGATTGAGCCAGACTCAACTTCGCTCAAACGGTACAAGCCAGTCATGATGGATGACTTACCAGCACCGGTACGGCCACAGATTCCAACCTTTTCACCTGGGTATACACCGAAGTCCAAGTTCTTCAACACCAAAGGCAAGCTCTGTCTGTAGCGCATGGAAACATCGTTGAACTGGATGTAGCCAGCCATTGGCCATTCTGGAGGAGGCTTGAACTCAGACTTTTCGTAAGCAGCCTCTTGAGGCAAGTCAAAAGCGTAAGAGTGCAATCTCTCCACGGAGTTCATTTCATTCTCTACCTGAGTCATGGCACGGACAGTCAAAGACAACAAACCGACAATCTGAATCACGTAATTCAACAAAAGACCGGTAGAAGAGGCCGAAATGTTGAATTGGTTAGTGATACACAACAAGCAAATGATGAGAGCGAAGATAGAAGCGATCATGTCCAAGTGAACACACAACCATCTCTGGGTTGCAATGGAGAGGAAGTAAGCCTCATTCATTCTGTTCAACAAGTAGTCATTCTTCTCCATGAATTTCTGCTCGGACTTGTAGGCCTTGATGGTGCTCATACCAGTCAAAGTTTCGTTGAAGTTGTTGTACACAACAGATCTCTGGACAGCCTCAAGACGCTTGATTTCACGAGACGAACCTGAGTAAATATCCGACAAGAATATGAACACACCTCCCAAAAATGGCACGGCAATAGCAAACCAGGGCAAGTAGCAAATACACAAGATGTTGATACCGATGATAGTGGCAAGAGGAAAGATGAACAATCTCAATTGCTCACCAATCTCATTGTCCAATGAGTCGGTGTCTTTAGTGAAACGGTTGAGTACTCTACCCAATGGGTTGGTATCCATGAAACTCATAGGTGCATGTAACACTTTGTCAACGGCCTTAAGGTTCAAGATCTCAGCAGAACGGTTGTTCATGTATGCCAACATGGTGAACTGAATACCAGTGAAGAACACGGTCAACACAGCGAACATAACATAGAAGGCGACATAAAATCTGTCCAGCAAGTGCTTGAACTTCTTCTCCATCCAGAAGGACAACCAGGTGTTGGTGAACAATTGGCAGAAGGTAGCCAATGCAACAAGAAGCAAGAACACTGGGCCAGCAGTGATACCGAAGATACCTGATCCAAGGTTGATATAGTTCTTGTAGACATTCCAAGAGATGCGGTTGACACCCATTGATTCCTCCTCGATGGTCTTACCAATTAAATCGCCAGAAGCACTGTTCTCTGGAAGAACAGACTGCTGTCTCATCAACTTCTTCTCTTCATCATATGGGTCATCATTAGGAGACATGTTTCCAGAAGTTGGCAAGAGACAAACATTGTTGGACTTGATGTCATCGTTAGAATAGTTAATGGAAGAAGCCTTGATCTCCTCCTCTTCTTGCTGTTTGGTAGACTCGTGGCTGAACTCAATTAACTTTCTGAAGCCCGCGTTTCTGCTAGCGAGTTCAGACAACGAACCAACGTCAATGGATCCATCACCGTTCAAGAAAACAATCTTGTCAGCTGACTGAACCAATGAGAGCTGGTGAGTGGCCAAAATTCTAGTGTGGTTTCTCAAAAGACCTTGGAACAAGTAGGTAGTGATGTGCTTACCAACTCTGGCGTCCACAGCAGAGAGGACATCGTCGAAGAGCAAACAGTCTGCACCATTGTAGACGGCACGGGCCAAATTGATTCTGGCCTTCTGGCCTCCTGAAAGAGTGATACCTCTCTCACCAATTTCGGTCTGGTCTCCGTAGGTCAATTCGTTCAAGTCATCCACCAAGGAGCATGCTCTTAAGATCATGTCGTAGCGACTTCTATCCATAGGTTTGCCAAACAAAATGTTTTCACGAACCGTGGTGTTCTGAATCCATGGCTGACCACAGAGCAACAAGTCACAGTTAACCTGCAAGCGTCCCACTTCTGGGTTTGTCATCTTCATGAACCCAGCAAGGGCATTAAGTAACGAGGACTTACCGGAGCCAATTACTCCTGTAATTACCACGAACTCTCCAGCGTTGACTGTCAAGTTGATGTCAAGAAGACCGGGGAATGCGGTCTGCTTCATAGAGGAAGTGGATTCAAAAGAGATCTTGGGAGTATAGGCTTCGGAGTTCCTATTCTTCTCAACCAGCTTAGTGGCTTTCATGCTAGCTGTATCTTCCCAAATGGAGTTCTCATCGTCCTGGTCGTCATGAAATTGTTCCCACATGAAGTCAGCGTGGGAAACCTCCACAACAACAGACAGAGCATATTTTTCTCTGGAAATGTAAGTGTCGCTGTTCATGGACATGGTGTCGTAGTTAGTGAACTCAAAATCAACCAGCAGTTCCTCTCCACCAATGTACAACTCGCCCTTGGCCAATTTTCTGTCCAATTCTTCATCGTACTCCGCGGATCCCAAGAAGTCCTTGAGTCTTCTGAAGCCGATCATAGCATCTGCTCCAGTAGCCAAAGCAATAGGCAAAAGCATAATGGCCTGAGCCAAAATCGAGAACAAAGACAAGGAAGAAAACACTTCGCTAGGAGCCTTCATATTGTTGGTGGACCACATGGTCACGAAAGACACCATGGAAGTCAAGGTTGGCAAGGTGACAGCGTAGGCAGTGATGAAGTTTCTCAACACCTTAATGGTGAACAAGTATCTCATTTCACGTTCTCTAACCTTGGTGATGTTGGCCTTGTAAGCCATCTCCCAGGCGTAGAACTTGATGACTTTCAAGTTGTTGAGCACCTCTCTCATAAGACTAATTCTCTTGTCGGTAAATTTGACCACGGTTTCTCTGGTAAAGAACAACTTGGAGGTCAAGAGTACACAGACAATAAGCGAAACGACAAACAAGCCAATTCCAGCCAACGAGGTGACACCAATGTTATGCAATAATAAGACGATGGCAATCACCACGGGAATAGGAAAGCAGATCACCAAGGGCTGGAAACCCACCGCCAAGTCGATTCTCAGCAAATCTGTGCTCATCAATGAGGTGACACGGCCCACGGAGAACTTGTGTTTCTCCTTGGCCAGCATGGTAAAACTTTTTAACAAGATATCCTTGGTCAAGATCAGCTTAACGGCTGCACCAGCCACCATAGCGTTGTGGAAGAAATGGTTTAACAATAAACCGTTGATGAAAATAAGAACCACAGCTCCCACGGTGTATCCAATACCGGTATTGTACGACACATCTAATCCAAAGAATCTGTCCTCATAACTTGACTGAACGAAATCGATTAATTTTTTGGTAATCAATGGAGAACATGCCTGGCACACGAAAGAGAGAGCCAAAAAGAAGCATGACATACTGTATTGCAACTTGAACGTGTAGAACAATGCCAAGGGCACAGCCCACATGGGCCATTGGAAACCTTCAAGATTAGGATGTTTCTTCAAGTATTTGGACCTCCTCTTGTTCAAGATTTTGTCAAGATGTGCTCTATATTTTTTGTGCATGTCTTCCACGGTCAAGTTCTCGGGCAAACGCCACAAGTCCGCAGGCTTCAATGTTCTCTTGTACCCTTTGACCAAGATGGGCCAAAGCCAGTAGAAAACACCTCTGTTGATTAAGTTTGTGGTCTTCCATGGGTAATATTTCCTCTCGTCCTCGGAAGGCACAGGAGGAACGTTACGACTGAAAAGGAAGCTGAACATACGCTTTTCATTCTTCAACTCTTCGGTGGAATCAGTGGATCCATTTGAACCAACACTGGACAAGCGCTCGACTTGCACCACTTGTCTTTTTTGCAGGTGTCTCATGGATTTCTTCTGGTCCCGAACCTTCTTTGACTTGCGTGGAGCCGTCTCAAAGCCATCCATAGATGAGTCGTCAGAGTTGTACTCGACACAGGTGTTTGTTGTGTCGGATTGTTCGGAAATCACTGGTTGCAAGTGGCTCTCACGAGCACGCTGCTGCTCGACGTAGTGGTGGTATGAGGGGGTGGACACAAAGTTGGGACTTTGTTGTGTGTTCCTTGAGTATGGGTTATTCTGGACGTGGGTATAGTAGTCGTTATTTGATGCTGGACCTGTCATGGTGAAAACGAGGTAGCAATAGTGCAAGGATATGCAAGCGAAGTCACAAAAGATGTGAGTTAGAAAGGGGAGAAAATAAGAAACGACAGAAAGGCAAAAAGTCAACCAGAATTTTACACCCTAGCAAAAGAAGCGGTATTCAGGAGTTTTATACGGCTCGTACCGTTGGTGAAGCTTTAACCAGAAGCGGTTTATGCAAACACCTCTCCATCTCCTCCTCCTCCTCCGTCGCATGCATGTCATATACTGTATCAGGTAGTTTTGATGTTTACTCCGCTTCCTGCTGCCGACATCTGCAGGAAAAATATCCCAATTGGTATGTGATGCCCGACCACATACAGGAGAAATTTCCTTTTTTTGGAATTATGAGCGGTGGGGTTTTCTTCCATGATTTGCCCCTGCATACAATTATGAATAGACGGTGAAGGAGGTAAAGATTTGCACTCTTCAAATTTAAAGTTCGCTAGCTTATTTCAAAGAAGATTTTGGATTTAGTGTCTAGTCCAGAAGCTGATGACGTTGTTCATCTATTCCGAAATTGATGTCAGAAAAAATGGTGTTTTTTTTGGTCAGAGGACGACAAGGGTAATTTGTCGCGTGGAGGTAGAATTGTGACAGGGAATCCGAGAAGTACTTTTCCCGATTGGCGCAGAAACAGGAACAATTCAAATGCCGAACTATCAATCTCCTACTTGGGCCATCTCCGATGACTTCAATGGCGGACTTGCATTACAACATGCTAAATAAGGTCCTCTACAAAACCCCTTGTGCAGAGTGACAAACAGCCTGTCATGGGGAACCACTACATAATAAATAGGCAGCCGACCATCGCTTAGATAATGCGACTCCCTGGGCAGTAGCCAGGAGAGCACTTACTCCATTGGGGGAGCACCTGCGAACGCCCAGAACCGCTTATGTAGAAGAAGGTTCGGGAATGCTCAAAAACTTGTACTTCTTCTTTGTGATGTCGTAACAATCCTTTAAGGCTGCATCATCCACAAACCAAGCCACTCTGCCCATGGCGCCTTCGTTAACAATGGAGCTAGGCAAGCCCTTCTCCGGTCTCTCCATAATGATGCGCATCACTGGCGCCTTTGTTAATCCCTCCACCACAAATGTCACTTGTTGAGCGTGACAGATGACGGGGATGGATAAAGTGATTCTGTTTTCAGGACCCAGTGGTGCCTTCAGCACAGGCATACACCAAGCCAACTTCTCACGTAACTGTTCGCCATGATTGGGGAACAACAGCGCAATATGGCCGTCTGGGGCACATCCGAGAAGTAGAAGGTCAAACATTGGCAACTTGACACTGTCCTTGCGGGCAAAGTTGTCGATTAGCAACTTTTCGTAGCTGTCCGCACATTCTTGTGGGTCTTCGATCAACAGTTCTTCGATGTGGAACACATTGGGCTTCTTGTCGCCTTCAATCAAGTCGAAAATCTGGCGCTTTGCCAGTCCATAGTTGGAGTCGGGACTTTCGAACGGTACCAACCGCTCATCTGCAAAGTAGATATCCCATTTGTCCCACGCAATCTCACTATGTCTGGAAAGCAAGCCCTGGTGCAAAATCTTGATCAAAGAACCTCCGGAAATCGCAATCTTGAAGCGTACTTCCCCTTTCTTCTTGGACTTCAGTGTCCGGCGCGAGCCTTCGCCATGTATGTTGGACCCGCTATTGTTATTGCTAGCACTGCTGCTTCTGCTATGGCCCATGGCTGAGGCAACCAGGAGCGAGCTGGACGAAGGGGCATCGACCAAAGGTGGTCTGGAAGCGGCAATTCTCAACTTCTCGATAAGGGCATGGTCCAAAGTGTTGTACAAGGTCATATTCTGAGCAGAAATGATGTGATCGGCCACTGCCTCGGCCACGCCTTCAAACTCGGGGAACGAGTATATCAAGGGCACGGTGGTTGTCATTTGATATTGTCGGATGTCGTTGGGCGGATTTGATAACAGCTATTGCGATGAATGGAGGTTTTCAGGGCGTGAAATGATGAACGGATATCACGTGACAGTAAAATTGACGGCAATAGAATGTCAACGAGTGAATTACTTGATCAATAAGTGTCAGAAGACAAAGATTTTTTGTTAGGGAGTCGGTTGTTGATTGGAATTCTGAGGGTTTCCTCGACCTTAAGATTGGATTTTAGGTCACGTGAATAAGAAGGTGATTTGTCACGTGAGAGGGAAAGTAAAGAAAGCCCCTGGTGCAGACAACTCTAGTTCTTCCCCGGGGTTTTAAATGTGGGCTTTTTCCAATTACCCTTCATGTAATTAGTCCCCCATTGGCTAGATTTCGTTCTAATCTTCGAGGTTCACATTTGGATATTTCTGACGGATCAGTAAGTTGTGCCAATTGGGGCATTTAACACCCGTGCACCTGGAGGTTGGAGCCGCGGGGACATTATGCAGTACAAAATATGGAGTATCTAAGTTTGCTATCGCAACGTCATTCTAATAGGTGTGACCGAAAGGATAACAAAGGAAATTGTCGGAAGAAGCCGGAATTGGGCAGGCGGAATTAGCCACCTCAAAGTCTTGGATTAAGTGGCCAGCTTCGTGGCACACCCTGTTTTTTCCACCTCCAGGACAATGTTTTTGCCTCTCTCATGGTCGCCAATTGTAGCCTGCCCCGGGCGCAATAAACATGAAATGTGCAGGAGCTTAGCTAAGTTTGGTTCTACACTACCGGAGAAATAGATATCCGGAACCAATTAACTAGTATAAATCAGTTGTCAATGGTTTCGAACTTAAGAATGTTAAATTTGTGGGGTGATAATTCTATTCAATTCTCTTTTAAGCGTAGAGTGACATGGTTTGCAATTCCGAATCGGCGACTGATTTGTCTCGGATAAAATTTCCGCATTCTGCGGCCATTATGACCTTATTACAAGTTTCTGGACATGAACCACTGTAGACACCAAATTGATTCTGGATGTCAAATTGTTCCGTGTTCCAGCAATACTCAAAATGTAAAAGTTTCAAATGTTGTAAAATATTCCCGATGGTCCAATAGCAACACTGAATCATCGACTCTGCCTTGTTCTAGACTCGTAGTTACTTGCGGACTTGGGCGATAAGCTCCTTCAAACGGTCCATTTAAGACACTGTGCATTGAGACGACAGGGGCAGATTGGATTGTACCCTACTAGTGCAAGTTGCGGCTTGCCGTATTTCTCTATTGTTGCTGTCTGAATGTAGAATATACAAACCAGTCTACTAATGCAGCGATGATTGAAATAGATAATCTAAATGGCGTAGAGCAATACAGAAATCGAAATTAGAGGAAATAAACCACGGTTTCCGAAATGTTGATGAAGATCAAACGTAATCATTCATGTAGAAAGAATTCTCGCAAAATTGACCAGGAATTGAGATGATTAATCATGATGTCTCAAATAATCGTGAATTGTGAAATTAAAGAACCTCTATAAACTTCTAATGCCTACCATTGTGTCAAGGTTGAATTTCATCTTATCCTTTCCTCCTCTAATAGCTCCTTTCTATAATAAATACCGTTTTACTATTTTATACGCTGACTTCATTCTTTCTTCTTATCGTCCAGACGCTATCACCATCTCTCCTTAAAAACACCCGTACACCGCAACCCCAGACTATCAAACGGTTGCCTAATTAATTTGATTTTGTTACACTTACCATGTCCTATTTTAAAATAGCCCTAGTGCTTACCAAAGCATATTTAACAACATCCATTGATACGAATATTACCACCGTCTTGTCCACGGAAAAACATGAGCAATGGCTGGTGGCGCAATTGATAGTCACTATTAGCGAACTTTCACCTTCCAAGACCCTAATCTCCTTCGTTGAGGGAGAAAACACAGAATCAGTCACTGTAGACTGGTCTAAATTTGATATATCTCCACAAGACAAACCCAATTCTGAGCTCCAGGCCTCGTTTGATGCTTATATGGACATCAAATTGAATCGAAGTGGCAAATTGCCTACTCAGCGTGACAAGGATGACAAAGACACCACGAATGAACCAAAAATCCCAACATTGCCTTCTGCAACCTCACAAGGAGTGGAAGTACTGGCAAAATCACAAAGAAGACCAGCAGACATGCCTGATTTTGACGATGAATACGAAATTAAAGACCGTGCCACCTTAGGTGGAGGAAGTTTAGGAGGATCATCAGGTGGACCACCAGGAGTAACTCCAATTGGTGACCGAGACTTGAATCCTCCAGGATTACCTAGGGATCCGTTGATGAAGCCATATTGGGATCCATTAGCGCACAATCCAGAGGGAGGAATGTATCCTAGTAGTGATCATCCAATTTTTGGTCAAAGAGAGGGAAATACATCACGTAGGGGCGTGCCCCCAGGTGCAAGATTCGATGATCCTTATGGTGAAGATAACTTGGAAGATATGGGAATGGGGCTACCCGGAAATTTACGTCATGGAGGAGGCAGAGGAGGCAGACGTGGAGGACCAGGGTTTGGAGACTTCGGAGACAACCCTGGATTTGGGCCAGGCGGAACTGGTGGACCAGGATTCGGTGGATCAGGATTCGGTGGATCAGGATTTGGGGGATCGGGGTTCGGCTTTTGATTTGCCACCTCACTAATTTGTTGACTGGGTCAAATAGGTTTGAAACTGTGAAGTGCTAATTGACTGCATTTGGTGCCGGTGCAGCAAACAGCAGACATCCGATATAAATCGTCCATCAAGTGCTGCTAGAGAAATACAATTTCAAGAGTATTGGATTTTACCTGGAATCTTAGAGATACATTGATCGATAATTATGTGTCAATTGATCATCCTCAGTACTAGAGGGTGCAGTTGCTCTGGCTTCTCCTGATATCTCCATTCTCATTATCTTTACTAGGTTATGATTTGAGTGAAATCTGGAAGTACCAGCGCAATTACCTTAGCTTTGGAAGGTTGGGAGTTGAATGCTAAAAACTGTTGAAGTTCCAGGAAATGAAACCTTCCGCTGAAATCAAAAATAGGAATGTTTCATCTCAGTAGGAAAAGATCCAGAAAGAGCCAGGAGCAAGCAACCTACACATCGAGTTTTGGAGATTCTTTGGAATCTTTGTTTGCTGATGTTAACGAAGAGAGGTCACTGAATTTGAAAAGCGTATCAGTTTAGAACAGTAGGTAGCGAAATAAGAATTTTGACGGAGAAACTATATTGAGAGAAGAAGAGCTATAAAATAAATGGACGAATATTGCAACTAATCATTTGGTTTACGTTCTGGACGATTAACCACGCCCAGACACTTTTCTATGAAATTTATGTACATATTCCATACCTTGCAGAATTCGTCTGCACCCCTGCATCTCGGCATTTGATCATCCCAGTGCCCCTAGCAAGATTCTATTCTTCGTTATTCTGTTCCCAATTACAGGCAGCATTGAGCTGCGTGACCCAAGATACTTCCAAATTAATCACAAGAGGTTGAAACGAAATTGAGTGGCCAAAAATCCATAATAATTTGAGAGATGGCCCACTCACTTTGTAAACACATCAATTTACACAACACGATCGTACTGCTCTCCGTCAAAATATAGTCCCTTCATGGCCAGACGGACATTACGTGTGAATACAGGATTGTTCTTCACGAGCATATTGGCAGCATCTTTGTTCAAAGGATCATTGGGGTTGGGCTCCAAGAAAAGAAAGTTCAATCCAAGCAACACAGAGTTGAGCGACAAAACAGGAGACCAATCCTCCCGCAAGATATTGAGACACACATTGCCCTCCAAATCTATATTTGGATGGTATATCTTCTGGGTGCATTTGATACGTGGTGGATCAATAGGGAAGTTCTCACCAATGTCCACTGTAAAACGGAATGTTCCTGACTTGTAGTAGCCCTCCGATGGCCGGATGGCGATATTGAACTGGAACAAGTTGGCAGGGTTGGGGAAATCGATCTTGATTGTTTGTGGCAACTCGAGCTCTGTAATGTCCTTTTGTAGTCTAATGTGAGCTGCACTCACCTTAGTGTGTGTTGTGGAAGTGGCCTCTGCCAGCTTTTGTTCCTGTTTCTGTTTCTGGAGCTGTTTGATTTTGAGCTGCTACGTTAGTATGGGCAGATTTGGAGACCTAGCGATTAACATACCATTAGAACTGATGGCGTAATAGTGGGGCAGTCCACGATTTGTAAAATCTTGTGATGTGGTGTACGGGTGTGGCGATGATAACGATTGGGTGCTATTTCTAGTAGTGAGAAGGCTAAGGCATTCTCTCTACATTTTTCATGAGAACAAATAAACTCTACATGTATTAACCACTGATTAAAACCATTTTTTTGTTTTGTTCTGCTAAACATGCTATGCACATTGGCCATTGTTCAATAATGTGCGGGTAATTAGGGGACGGTTCGAGTAGAAATCCTATCTACATCAATGGTGAAGGTATCCATCTCCGATAGAGCCCTACAATTAATTACGATTATAGTGTAGCAATTTTGGATATCACCATGTTCAAAACCTCAATATCTTGGCGCACAGCGCCGTTTCCTTCGCCGCCTTTCACTTGTCTTGATCTTCTCACCATTTCAGTCGCCTCTTCCCTATTCTCGTTTGTTATCACACACAAATATGGACTTAGTATCGTGCAATCGACCGCTAACAACCACTCAAGGTCATCTAGACCTATCTTGCGTTTGAGCCTTTGCAGAGACGATGCAGTCGGAGCGTCGACGTTCGGGGGATCTGAGGTATCATCTTTTGCTAGGTGATCCAACGTATCTTCTATGGCTCGATCTGATTTGATACCTTGACCTTCATTAGAAGTAGTAAAGGAACTTTCACTTATTCTTCCACTCCCTGTATTGCTCGAACCCAGAATCAATGGAATCAAAAGCTCTTCTAATCCCGCCACTCTCATCACCAATTGTAAGTGTTTGCAAAGATCATTATAATGCTCCAAGGAGTACCATTCATGCTTACCCTCAAGAAGACGCCGTAAGGCCGTCCAGAGTGAAATGTCTCCGAGATTGCGCCGACACTGCTGTCGAACTAGCTGCACGATGTCTTGCAAATCCACCGAGCGAGCACTTGCCACATCCACCAACCATGCTAAAGTGTAACTGGCACAATAATTGGCCAAATGGAGCTCCATGGACCGTAATATCTGGCGGATAAGCTGAATCGGCGCCATCATATTCCAATTAAAGATCACAAGAACCGAAAGCTTGCGAATCCACAACCAAAGTGAAGAACTCTTATTAATTCGTGGTAACCTGGACGTGGCAAGGGCCGAAAAGAACTTGAAGTCGTCAATAACTGGGTCCCGACCTCGTCGGGAATATAATTCTCCAACTATTTCCTCGTGGAGCGTCCAGACCGTGGAATGTTCATTGGTAGTAGTGAGTATGCTAATGTTGGCCATGTACATTGCGTCCAATTGGACGTCCAGAAACGTCGTCAATGGCTCCAGTCGATACGAATTCTGCTCATAGTAGCGGTGACCTTCTAGAAACGTG
>Ga0160505_100273_pt1 | contig 34711 bp, 20 predicted proteins | sample DIDeMG_FD_108225 | JGI IMG/M metagenome (GOLD analysis project Ga0160505, IMG submission 108225) | Enriched chicken feces microbial communities from UW Madison campus, WI, USA - DID2874_E49_Stillage MG | ecosystem: Host-associated > Birds > Digestive system > Large intestine > Fecal ... | reverse complement strand
ATAATAATAGATTACAAATAAAAAAATAAAAAAAAAAAAAAAAAAAAAAAAAAAAAAAAAAAAAAAAAAAAAAAAAAAAAAAAAAAAAAAAAAAAAAAAAAAAAAAAAAAAAAAAAAAAAAAAGAAAAATAACTGAGGAAAAAGAAATTACATGTAAAAATTTAATATATAGCATTGGAAATAAATTACAAGTATCTTTTTATCAATTAACTTACACACTTGAGCTGTGTTTCTACACAGCATATAAACACTGTGCGCTCCCCAGCCGCGTGAAAAAGAAAAAAGAGCTCATTAATTGATAAACATTTCTTTTTCAAGATAAAGTTTACCAGTTTTGTATTTGCTTTTTGACAGCTTGTTATCCGCCAAATTACACACTCTGTGTAACAGTGGCAAAACCTAAATTTGTTTTTTTTTTCAGCAAAAAAGCAACTACCACCTAAAAAACCGTCAACAGTAATTTCTTTTTCATGACAAAAAGAAGAAATGTTCAAGAGTTTTGCGGCTTTGGCCCTCCACAACCTAGCAAGTCCTCGCTATTCATTTGTATGAAAGGCACTCAGAGACGCTTCACAGTCAATTTAAGTTCTATCATTTACAATAATTTAGACTCCATCATTTCTTTTTTTACTGGTTTTGTTGTACTTGGAATAATCCAGCAGCAGCTTGATTTCAAAAAAGAATTCTCCGTGAGCAACGTAGTCAAAACAATCTCAATATCGTATACTCTACGGACTCTTTCGTAATTATTATCAGGCCTAACTTTTTCCTTTGATCCGCTCAGGTGATTCTTTTCTTTTTTTTGCGCTGGCAGCCAATCCTTTTGTATATTTCTATAGTTGCAAATACTTTTAAAGGGTGCCAAACCACTCCGACCGCTGTAATTGTCTAGTATTAGCTGGATAATACGTGACTGAAAGTAGCAGATATTAAGTCAGCAGATGCTGAAATAGACTGTAAGCTTCTTTGCATTTTTCATTGTTAATTTGGTAATGATGGTATTTATACGTAGCAAGACTCTACTCTTTGTTGAAGCGTTCAGGTTTGATCTGTTCATAGTGTACCTCTAGATTGATAATCTACTAGTGGTAAGCCACAACTTGAAACAACTAATGTCGTATATTATTCACACACTATCAAGAAACCCACTCAAACTGATCTCAAATTATACATAGCTTTAAGTAGCTTTTGGAAATGCACTCTCCGGTTTAAATCTCTTTTAGTTGAGAACATGGATGTCACTGGACAGTAATTGGATACCGTATTCTAAACATTTCTATGTTTTTTGGTCATTCGAGGGTCTACAATCTGGTTTTTTTTTATTTTAGCACAGTATCAAAGATACATTTTGAATATTAAAGCAATTCTTTCTAACCATTTATATGAGTATACGTTACAAATCATTGCATGCGTCTCACTCATAACACGAGCTGCAAATAAAAGCTTCTACACTTATTGAGATTCATTAATGTATTCCATTTAGTGGGTTTTCATCTAAAAAATTAGAAAGTTTAAAGTAATTGAGGCAATGGTCCATTAAAAAAAATACTAAGTTAATGACCATCTTTACAAGGGTTGCATGGATTAGTACATAATCTAATTGTATAGTTGTTCCAGCATATTTGTATCAACTTACTTTACACCCCCAGCTGCCTTTGATGTAAGTTTAGAAATTCGTATAGTTTGGCAAATCCCCATTATAATATGTTTTCAACTGACTATGACGCCTGACACACATGTGTATCCCATAAAGAGTTAGTAACAGTTTCATCTGAATATAGTAAGAGTGCTATTTTGTGATTCTTAAGTTTTTATAACTGATATATCAAATTTTTATAAACTTTGTAAAAACCTCTCATTCCTAATAGGTTTGGCTTAAACTGTTGTTATTTTCAAATTTATATATTAGGTAATGCTAGAGGTAGTCTCTATCAAACTTGTATCATTGTGAAATCTTTATGTTAAACTTTTACACTCCCAAAGCTACATGCTCCAATTTAGCGCTGACAATTTAGGTATGGTATTTAGAAGCAGCAATTGCTGATAACTGGTTATCAGACTGCCTAGAACAATACTTGAATCAATTATTGTGAATAGGTATTATTGCTACTTTTTTGGATGGTACCCATAGTTTTTTGCAAGGTAAAAGATTGATTCCAATCGAGCACAGCTTTAGACTAAAAGAAATTTTAGTACCTTCATATTATTTCGGTAGATGGTATGATCAAACTTTGGATAAAACATCTGACCACTTCATCTCATTAGTTGTTTTAAACATACTGTAATCATTGCAACCAGGGCTAGTTTAATATATTTCAATTTGAAGACAACCTTTTTTTTACTAGAGGTGCTTTTAAAGATTGAAAATAACCATCGAGCTATTTTCATTCAAAGGATTATTGAGCTATACCCTAGAGGGAATTACATGAAAAATATTTAAACCCTGGTATTTGGCCCGAGTGCTCCAAAGCCCTAACTTTGCTTTTTATATACTGGGATAGCTTGCAACTCTTATCAGATTGGTAAATTGAATTTCAACAAGAGGCTCAGTTTTATTAATGGTTGCTGCCTACACATAGGTATTTGCCGTATAAGGTCAGATTGAAAACACTTCTTTATATACGCCTCACTATTTTTGATACTTTTCGATCAAAAGTTTCGTTATATATCTCGTTATACCAGAGTTTTTTTTAAACTAGAGATGATTAATTTATTGAATACGGTGTATTTATTTCAATCTACTAGATTTCAAATACATTCAACATGCATATAGATTGTTTTTTTCGCTTATGATCTGATCTAAAGTACTCTAGGGATATACCTAGCTTTACAGATTGGTTTCGTCGATTCGTATTGACCCACCCCACAGTTCATAAAATTGCAGGCTGCACATTAAGAAATCCCTAGGGCTCTGTTATATACTAGTGGCAGATTCGTACTTGTGATACTGGGTAATGGTTTGCTTACTGATAATTTCTCTTTCAGTCTATTACCACCAATAAAAACTGCTGTTTGGTTGCTTTGTTTTCAACAGAAAGTGGTCTTTGTTAAACCCTTGATTAGGTAAAGTGGTGAAAACTATTGGTTCCTATGTCTGTACTACAACGCACAGAAGGGAGACGACTTCTGCCAAGGAAAACTAAAACAAAAGCTCCCTTTGAAGCATAGAATCTAAGGATTCTACAGCTAATGTCACGTGATTACAATCACAAAGGTTGTAGCCAGACAATGGAAAGGAAGTCTGTCTTTTCAATAAACATATAATTGCAATACAGAGTTAACCGATAGGATGGCCCGTCAAGTTTTTTTTTTTTTTTCTTTTTTGTCTGTAACAATTGTTCGGGGTGCTCTTTGGTATAAGTATGCACTGGAGTTTTAGCTGTCTATCATGTTGCCGCCTCTACAAAATTAAAGACAGAATGTGACGTCATGCCAATTTGTACCGTGCAGTGTAGCCAAATTTTGGTAGGACAGTTAATTTTGTTGTCCATGTCGTTGACAACCAATTTCTTGGCGTTTTACACACACCAAGGTCAATATTCTAAAAAACACACTATAATCACAAACAAATGCATTCTATACAATAGAGTAGCGGGCTACAAAGTATTGAAAAGAGTTGGAGAATCTCACCCCTTAAGGTTGACCATTTTCAGCCTCAATTGGCCATACAACACTAGTCCTATTGTTATCAGTAATATTTTTTTCTTGCGGCTCTGTTAGCTTATTTCAAGAAACCAACAGACTTATATCTGAATGCATGGCTATTAATAGCAGGTTTTATAAGTCTGGAAACCTACAAGGAACATGGATTGTTTTTGCAAGCTCCTCTTAGCGACGGGACATGTGTGAAATAGCGTGACCATAGAGAAATTGATATTGTTGAATGGTGCTGCCTTTTTTCCGCTATAGAAAAGTTAATATGACCGGGCCCTCCAGTTACGACATGAATTTACTTTGTAGACTTATGAATTTTCAGCCAAAACTAAACACTAGTTTTCATGTTATAAGCATGTTCTGATTGCTTTTCAAGGCAACAACTACAACGATTAAATAAGAGCTTAAATGAAAAACATGCCATCACATATCTATTGCTCCATCAATAAACTTTGTGATAGTAAACGAGTTGGGAAAAGAAAGCATATATTGATATGAACAATACATATGGTACAAAACATTTAAGCGTATGCAGTTTCAGGATATGGCAGTTTTGAAGCGCTGAAACCGAGATCTCTTGATCATTTTTATCATAAAAATAATTAAAAATAGAAATTGCCTTGGTAGCTACGCTAGGGTTGGGACAAGAGTTGAGTAACAGTACTCTGAACTATAAACCTCGGGGTGCAGCAGTAATAAATTATGAAAGGTTTTTTGGTTTTTGTTTTCTCTTAAATTGCACCTTAGATCTTCTAGCCAGAGTTGACATGATACAGTGTTAAAATTATTCTGGTTCTCTGATCATGTATCGTTGTTTAACTTATCATAGACCAATGGTTAGTCTGATTTGCCTATCTAGAGCCTGACGTTTACTACCCTAATCTGCGAAATGCAGTAATTTCCACAAATCGCTTAGGAATACTTATAACAGAGGTTCCAGTTTTCCAAACTTTGATTTTTGATTGCCTGCCATATTACAAGGTTTTTATTTTCATGTCCACACAGCCTCAATTATGCTGTTAATAACTTGGTTGGTCAAAGGCTGACATCTAAAAAGGACTAGCTTAAAATAAAAACACCCTAAACCTGGCAGTTTGCCCACATCTTGGTTTTTCCACAAATCAAACGTGAGGAAATTTCACAGTACCAGAGACTTTGGGCAGATAGCTATCTGGGAAAGTTTTGTTGACAAGATTCTATGTATGCCTTCATTAGTTCAATACGTTATCCAAGTGATTGGTATAGAATGACAAAGTGTTGCTTTTTGCGCCTGACCCGCCGTATTAATTATGTTCCAGCAAACTTATGAAAGAATTTGTAATGTTAAGGTTGAGGCGTTATGATCCTGCGCAGTTTTGATTTAAGGCTGTTTGGGTTGTTGGTGGCTGACGCTAAAGTATCCAGTTGGTCACCACGTCCCACTCACTTTGCGTTTTCCCTTAAAAACAACAATTTCTGGTGGGTTAACTCTTAGTATCCAGTAGACTTTAAAGTCACTGCTCCATCTCACTGAACCGTTAAAGAGTCCATATCAAATGAATAAATGATGATGATCGCTTCGGCATTTAGAAAATTAATATTTTATTCTGTCATGCACAAAACAAAGGATTTTAAGGGACAAAAATAAAACGGTGTTTGATGGTCACTACGAGGTTGTAGATCGAAACCAGTATATATTCCTTGTGGCATGTGTTCACTACCACATTAATCTCTGTTAGCTCAAGTTTTTTACAAGACTGTTATCAAATTGCTCCATTTTAGGTTTAGTGGGTTTGAGCCCTTTTACCTAATTAGGGAAATTATGCACGGTGCCCCTAATCCGAGTGAGCGATGAGATGTACATTATATACTGCATTCTAGGCGAGATATAATTGAGTATATGTACCAAGCATTCATTTGTGATTTCTACATGCATGTACATACTGCATAACACGACGCTATGCGCAAATTTACACAAAAAACCCAAACTCTCTGACACCAGGCTCGTTCGACGATTTACAACATTGAGCTGAGGCCTACAAAACACGGGCGATTCAACATTAGTGACTTTCATAAGTGTCTTTTTTGCTTTGCGGCTGAGAAAAAAAAAACTTGGGTCAGCTAAATAAAATTTTGGTAGTTACTTGACTGAGCAGGGTGAAAATAATTCTAGAGATGAAAAATCTTTTTTTTTCCGTCAATGCAAGGGACTTGAAAAGCAATAGAAAGTTCAAACGTCTCCATTCGTGAATTAGGAAATGAATTTAGCTAGCACTAGGACCACTTTTTAGCCACTGCTATACACCGATTAAACAACCCATATCTAAAATATCGTCCTCAATAAAGTCTGTGATATAATTACTATAGCGTATGGAAGTCGACTTTATAATGAGAACCCAGTTTTTTTTCCTACTCAAAAGATTAATCTGTATTAAATATATTCCAAGATCAAAGACTAGAAACTTCTATTCAGTGAACAAACAAACTTCCTCTCTTGTATCTTAAAAAAATTCTCAATCTGGTTCTATATAATAGAGCTATTAGCAAAACCAACCGATTTAGTAATATTCTATGTACTGACCATACCATTAAGATGTGTAAGTAGAACAATGCCAATTAGAATCTCTCTTTTCTTTTGAAGAGATCTTAGGGATTTTTAAAGAAGAAGGGTTTACTAACATTTTTGCTAGTATAAATACGAGTACCGAAGATGAGATGTCCCAAAGGTTTGTATCTAAGCTTTTTGTAATGATATCATTCTCAAATCTACTAGGACTTTTTTCAGTATTCACCGAAAAGCATCCCTTAATGTGTACTCACTAGCCAGTACTATTGTCTTTTCCTAATACCGGAGTGCCCTATTCAACCAAATAGGAGGTAGCATAATTGAAAAATGCACTACTTCGGAATGTTTGCTGTTTTGGTAACTTGTAATTTTCCAAGAAATAATGTTGTATCTTGCTAGTTACTGGTATATCGAGTAACTTACTTAATATTGAACAGTCTTTCATTTTAATTTTTCAAACCCTAACTGAAGAATCACCATCCTCGAGACTCTCAACTTTTACAATATGTACAAAAGCTTTTTTTTATTACATGATAAGCTTATTTCAGTGAAAAAACGTTAACATCAAAAGACGCAAATGTATTTGGATACAAATGCCCTGAAATAAAACACGGGCAACTTGAAATAAAACACGGGCAACTTGAAATAAAACTTCCGAGTCACGTTATCCCAAAAAAAAGTATATGAGATTCCCATTTTAATAAAATCTTTTACTATTGAATTCAGTTGCTCCTAAGAGCAAGTTGAAGTGAAATTCTCTAAACAGCCGATAAGAGTTTAGTATTTACTAAACCAATGAATGAAAGTTATCATCAAAAGAATGGCAAGTATAAAGTACTTCAGGCATATTTTCTAGTATATTAATCATAGGAAACGGCGTTATTAGTAATCGCACTTGGAACTCGATCGGATATCCGTTGCCTATTTGGAATTTAGAACTTGACAGTTCTGTCAAATACTGAGATTGCTTAAGTAGTTATTCCAAGTAACACGGCCAAATGTACTGACGTCTGATCAGAAAACTACTCCGCCTTATTTTCGTTCCATAAAGGTTTGCGGCCACAATATATTTACAAACTTGGCACTATCCGTAACTTACGGCCAAAAATATAAAAAATAGCAACAAAAAAAACAAAAAGTATGTTACTGTACCTAATGACATGAACTCTATTTTTTAAATTGTAAAAGACCGTTGAAATTATACCTAATTAAATTAGTCTTTTTTTAAGCTTGAAAACTCTGACCCAATTAGGATAAAAACCAGTGTGATGGAATGTTCTAGCGCCAAAAACAAAACTTTTTTTCCTTAATGAATAAATAATCAGAACATATGAGTAATCAAAAATATTATGGTAACATTGGTTGGAAAACTGGGATTCTGCTTATTACGATGCGGACTTTACTATCATAGGCCATGCACATGTTAAATATGCCAGGATATACGAACGAGCACCAAGTGAACTTGATTGTCCTGAAAGGTTTTAAATGGTTTGCATTTTGCCCCGATATGAAGCCAATGATTGAGAGTTCTGAGTTTTGAGCAATTTTTTGTTCGTCTAAGGTGTTGCGCGATGAATCTCGGTGTATATCATGACGACAGATTAAAAAACTGGCAAAGGTTTGCAAAGATAAACACATGAAAATAAAAGGAGGTTCAATCTGCAAGACCAAACAGGGTTAGATGAATGCTGCAATGACAGATTTAGAGATTAATCCTGTACATCTTCACATAACACTCTCAATCCACCCTAACAGGATGAATTTGTAACGTGGGCATATTGATCGGGGGTTTCTCCTTTTAACATAAACTGAAAAGATCCGCGTCTCAGTAAATGCACGCACTCAACATTCACCACAAAAGTAAGTATTCATGATTCACAGAACACAGAATAAATATTTCAATATTGAATTGAGTTCTCATATGCCCATCAGCTTGGAGGTTCAGACCTCTAGATTTACAGGACCAGCAGCAAACATTGCCCATACCAACGTTTTCTTTCTTTATAGATTACAGCTTGTTCATAGAATGGCGGTAGCAAACTGTTGGATATAATTGGACAATTTAGCAGATAAAGATATTGCAGAAATAATGAAACTTAATGGGATGTTATGGCTTCATAAATTAGGCATATGATTCCTACCCAGAAAAAGAATATAATTTTTTTAAGTATGATAACCCCGGGGCAGGTATTGTGGAGTCTGATTAAAAAAAAGCAGCCCCTTAATTATCTTTTGGATTTATTGCGGTCCGACGCAAGACACAGGTTACTTTTTTTTCATAGAAAGTCCTAATTTTAAACAAGTTCAAGTGTGGATAATAATTTGCAGTTTTTATGAAATAATTAATTTACTACTAGGAGTTACTGTTTGTCTTTTGGTTTTAGACGGCAATGTATTACATTCCAACATATATAATTTAGTCTTGGCCTAGTTGAAAAATGAATACAACGCTTGTGCACAAACAGTGTACATTCACAATTGTGTATCTATAAGCGATCATCAACTATTTACAGGAACTCCAACCCTGCCAAGTTTTACCATTATTAATTTTATATCTGGGTTCCGAAACAAAAACACAGTGATGATCATAGCCAGCTAAGATAGTATCTCTACTCATGGGCGCCAGATAATGTGTACTTTTATGGTCAATTAATGTACTATGTATACCGCAGTAACATAAAGTCCAAGTATACAATTGGCTTATGTAGAATACCTGCGTAAAAGTGGCATTTTAGGAAGTTGTAGTTATATTGGATAAAATAGTGGTCATAAGTAGAAGGATTGCATTAAATGATTTATTACGACATGAACTAAAAACTTGGTAGTTGCCAATAGCCATCTGTAAAGGTCGAACAGGAAAAAACTAGGACCATCTTGAGCTTCTACATTAGATTAGCGCAATCAAAATAATAAAAAACTAGTAAATAAGATGCGGTATTCCAAACAACCAAGATTAATTTACATCAAGACTATAAAATAGAACCGGTATAATCATTTAAATAGATTTCTAATTTTAGAAAGAAAGACTGCCTAAACGTACTCTAATGAGCTGCTCTATTTATAAATAGAGCACATCCTGGTGGAAAGTTGAAACAGAGATGAATAAAGACTGGCGTTTAAGACTTGTCTAAGAGAATTCAATTTTATATACTTGTGAGAGAATGAAAAAAAAAGAGTTAATCGTGCCCCAAGATTTATGTTTTCATATTCGCGAGTTGTTATAGTTGTCTCTCACACAGCTTTTCATGAATAATGTCAGACATTAGCTTGCAGTAACTTTATCTCAGAACCCATGGTATGGAGCAACTAATCCATTCTTATATCAGCACTCTTTAACTCTTTTAGAAAATCTCCTGAAATGTGTGGTCTGCCAATTCTTTTTTTTTTTTTGTTTTTTGGCCTCAACTCTTTTTTTTTCAGTTGAGTTTTGTGGGACCATGGGTGCTTTCATGTACATGTATGTGACATTGCACCATACATACTGTTACCAATCTGTAGTTGGTTTGGGGCACTGGGATACCTCATATCCTGCTTTCATGTGTTAATGAGTACCTAGATATTAATTGCAGGTACTATTTATATCTAATATACATAACGCCTGAGATAGCAGTGTATAAATAAAGTTGTAACCGTTTGCGTTGTCAGGCACGACTTTGCTGTTTTAAGGATGGTGTCCACTTTCAATCAGTTCAAGCAATGTGAGGCAATGTATCCAAATGCAGCCGGTATATAAAGTTTGTATACTTTATGTGTGTACCCCTTACACAGCAACATTGGTTTTTGCTCTCTTCTATCGCGACTCTTTCCTCAATTTGTTAAAACTTTAAATTTGCCAAAATCAATGGCAACATCCCCTTTCTCACATACTTGCTTAAAGTACGGCTCGTTTACCATAATGGTATTTCGAGCCTTGACCTGATAGCTGCTTTTATATTCATAGATCCATCGTTATAGTCATATCCACATCTTAAAATAAACTCCATATTGATGCTGACTGCTGCATCTGTAAATAGACTTATTGCTGCCGTGAAAAAAAAAAAAAAAGCCCAAGGCCGCAGCGCATAGATATGGCTGCCTCCCCCTGCGCTGAGATAGCAGTTCAACTACAGAAGTCCACAAAAACAGTTTCAGTATGGATACATGCGCAACGAGAGCCACACATATCTTTTTGGTATTTTATCCTTTTTATTTTAGGAACTACGTGGTACCGACATTATTACCTACAAAACTTCCAGTTTCATGTCTGATATAGCGAGTTGTCGTCATGTTAGAAAAGTGGAAATGGTTCCCCGAGGTATTATAGCCATATAATTTTCTTTTCGATGAACATCAATTATAATTCAGTTCACTGGTGACGACTGTACAAAGTCAATATTACTGAGACGCTACTAGATACTTGCAACCTGGGATCATGAGACATCATCTTTTTAAGTCTTGGATTAGAACTTTCTATTTATGTTTGTGAACCCGGAAGTTACTTTGAAATGTCTTCCAATATTTGTCATACTATTATTAATGCTAGAGCTAAAAGAAAAGACAGAGTAGGACCCAGGCCTTTGCATAACCAGCACATCTGTTTTAAAAAAAACACTCTTGTTGATTCATTTGCAAATAATAGGTTGTGTTTACTACTATACTTTGAGCTCAAGTCTCAAGAGAGTGACTTTCTTCATATTTTAAACTATTTGTAAACAGTCTTGTGAATGGCATAATTTAGTCCATAAAACATTAAAATGCCTCGGAATAAAGATGGTATGAACAACTATAGTAGAACTTTTCACGTTATAGCGGGAGCCCACTGAGTGATACTTTACATGTTAATTGCGCTAAGATCTGTGCTTCAAACCCATTTTTGGCCTACTACGATCTATAGTCACTGTAACGGGGACGTTTATTTGATGTGATTAGGTCTAAAGGAAGGAATATGACTGAATATTAATAGGTATCAATAGAATAGAAAACTCCTAGAGACAAGTATCATAGACTAGTCATAGACGTTAGCTCATGTAGAAGCTCTTCATCGTGTAGTTAATAGTTGGTGATACAAGAAACTACAGGAAGTACTTCAATATATATTTTTAAAATTGGACAACCCATTTTCAGACGGGCAACACTGATTGACAAGGTGGGATTGACTCGTCTCATTAAAGGAACCCAAAGCTAAGTTAGATTAACTAAGTAGAATGTTCGGAGTTACTTTGGTCAAAGCCAATCTCCTAAGTAAGGTGACTAGACGGACTAATTAAGAAAAGTACTAAGTCTTGGCTCAAGGGTTATGTAATAGGTCATTATACCAGACTTGGATGTTTGTATACATGAATGAAATGTGGACTAAGATCTCTATAAGAACTTGCCAATACATCCTTTAATATTAATAATATGGTTAAACTGAAGTATAGTCTTCAAGGTCTTGGCTATGGTGGGCCATAAAGTATTAACATAAACTAGGATTGATAAATATAACTAGAACCAATGGTAGGTGGACTGTTCAAGCCAGCTCCTCATCAAAACCTATTTCCTTTTTAAATCCCCGTCATAAAAACAAGCAGGAGTTAGTTGGTCGCAAAACAAACTGTGTTTATAATCGTTTAAGCATCCAGAATATCAATATTTGCCAAAAAAAATTCATCTTTTTCTTGCTGAAACAGAAACTTGTTAATAAGTACTTGGAATTAATCAATTCCGCTACCAAGTTCTGATGGAATATTTGCAAAGTGTTTATTATTTGGTATGAAAAACAGGTAGCGGTTGGTATTTTAGAGGCTAAGGTTTTGTATTTTTAGTTACGACTATTGCAGCTGAAAAGTTGCAGCTTAAGAGTTTAGCGCCAAGTTTCTCAACTCAAAATAATACTCGTCATTTACAGACTGATGGCGGTTTGAAACAAGCTTCATCCAGTGGCTTGGCTTAATATTGCATTTCGCCTTTGTTTAATGAGTCGACGCTGCTTTATTCGACTCGACTTTAAACATATTCTCTAAGTAAGCCACAACCACCACCCTGAATAATGAATATAATACAGAGGCATAGTCGAGGCCAAAGACAGGTGGGCTTAGCCTCTAAGATTGAAGTCTATTTAAGTTGTCAGTCAGCAGAGATTTCGGTCGACGGTGGTACATGGTTTCCGACAAATTGGTTAAAATCCCCCTTCTCAAATTCGAAATGTTTGCTGTGGAGTTTGCTTTTACAAGCATATTGGTGCCGATTCAGACACGAGCAGTTGGTGCGCGTGAGAAAAGCATAGCACTTCCAGAAGTCAAGGTTTTATTTGTTTGCGGAATAGAAAGCCACTTGAGCGTTTTTATGATCTTACCTGAACTTGTACGTTTATATGGAGAGAATCTGGTTCTAGAAGCTTAATACTTAGAGGCGTCATGTCACTAACTAAATGGAGTTAAAACAATTAGTACTAAAGAAAATACTGCTAGCAACTCTACACTACAATCAGCTAATCCTATAGCTAGCTTTTCAGAACAGGTATAGTATACGGATTTTAGTTAGCCTATCGAGCACAATAGAAACTATTGACGGTCATTGAAATTTTAATATTTGCTCATTCTAGTATCTATAAAAATCGGCATCTGAGATGGAATGAATTCAGCAAAGAGATTAACTAGTAGAAATGCTAGCACAAATTGGGACTAAATCCAAATGGAAAAAGAAAAATTCTACATCGCATACGAAATTGGCTAAAACCTCAATTTATTAAGCTAGCCACATTTAGCTAATACCTATGTGAAGGGCTAAAGCTTTTCTATGTGAGAATCATAACAGAATTCTATGACCACGAGAAAGAAGCCTACTTTCAGGGCTTGATTATTATTACTCTGCTTTAACGATATACTGTACTATGAACTTGAATGTATTGTAATGTCGCCTGAAGATCATTTTTGTAACAAGGGATGTTTGAAGCAGAAGAAACATGATTGGATATAAACCTTCATACAATGAAATAAGAAGACTACCGAGGACTACCACCTAACAAGACTAAGTATCATAAATTAGTTGTAAACAGAAGGCCTAGCAAGAGATTCTTAATCATATCCTTAATGAATTAATGATTCAAAAAATTCCTGTACATGCTTTATGGGTATTGTTTAACAATGGGTACACACTTGGCCAGCTTAGGTGGTTAGGTAATATGAATCTTGGAGATTTACTAGATAAAATATAAGAAAAATGCGGCGTACGCTAATGCTAATACTACGAGGGCCTTGCAGTTAACCTGGAATATGATGTAGCATATTAAAGTGAAATCTAAATTGTAATAAAGACGACCAAGATATGAAATGTTACTAGTCGTAAAAAGATCAACAGAATAAGATCAAGAAATCTATTAAGATTCAATGGTAACTGGGTTTATGAATCCAGCTCCATTACAGTTATTCAATCAATCAGGAAAAATGAAGTTAATCATACCACACCCTTGAAAAACCACGTACATGAGGCGGTCATGCACAACACAACCATGTACTATGTGACCATGCATGACATACCACATAAAATCCATTTGTCCCAGGCGTTAAAAGTATCAAAAGATGAGATAAAAGGCTAAATGAAAATACTATGGCCCTTTGGAATCAGTAGTCGTTCAAAAATGCTACAATTGGCTAAGAGATATCACAACCTGTTAGGAGGCCACTGGGTGCCAAAATTCTTTTTTCAAGTCTAAGATTAATTTGATTTTTATTTTGTAAATCAGATCTTGTCTTCGTCTGCATTGCAGTTGCATTGACCTACATGCAAAACCCTGTTGAACACATAGGCTATCAGATGTCTTAAACTCATGTTACATACTACTTTTTTTTCTTTTATTGAACCTGAATTTTACCTATACCAAGAAATGCCCTTCTTTATTAAATTCAAATATTCTCTTGCAGCCTAAAAAAGGTAACACTAACGGTTGAGAAATGGGCCAATCATGTTCTTTAATAATATTCCACATTTCAGGGTCCTTTTAATGCATCTAAGGCGCAGTATTCACGTTTCGAAAGCGGGGAAACTTTAGTGGACCATATCTCGCTAATCATGTAGAAATAAGCTGATTGAACTTTAGCTGCTTGTCAATTACGGCAATTTGGCGCTTTTTAACCGCTATTCTGTTAAAGATTGCCAATAATGACATTAGAGTAAACTAAAAGCGTATTATACCTAGATTCAGTGTTGAGTTCCACCAATAGGGTTTTTTTGTTACTCATTTCTGACCCTCGACTTATGTTTCACTCTAAGATATGGGATTGTAAGCTTTAATCTAGATTTGCTCATAATTGGAAAAATCAAGCTAGCCATATGAGTCTAGTACGTCGTAAAAAGGGGATTGCATAGTTACGCCACGTTATTTCCAAAGCCCTATGTCCCATAAATAGCTTGTATAACCTTATTAATCTGCAATGCTTTAGTGGTGAAAAAAAGACTTTTTCAGGCCCTGGATTTGTGTTTACAATCCCAATTGGGCTTACTTAACCGGTATTGTCCCTTTGAATCTTTGTTAAAAAAAATCGACCACAATACCTGATTATTATGACGTTTGTATAGTAGTTCCATATTTTTAGAGCTATTCACACAAACACTTGAGAACCCTGAATAAAAATGCGGCTAATTTTAGAATAGCTCGGTTTTAAAAATAACAATAAAGATCATTCTTTTACCACCATAAACCTCAAGTATACTGCTATTGATAGAAAAAGGAATACTAAATTTATATGCAAGTGCTGATTATGGGAAATCAAATTAACCAGTACAAGGTTTATAGTAAAAATAAAGCTGCTTGGCTAGTTCATCTGCTATCGTTAGTAGGACTTGATCGATTTGGTCCTTTTTTCATAAACAAGATATTGAATGCATATTACTAACCAGCGAAACGAGTTGATAAACTTGGAAAAGGCTCGAATTTATACCGTCTTGTTGTGTATTCATTGTGAAAAAGGATGTGATACTCATCCAAGTTGAGGCTTACCTTCAAAATACAAGAACTTATACAATGGTTCAACTTAGCAGCATGCTACTCATAACAATAAATCATGAATGTTGTGAAAGGTTATATCATCGTTTTTTATGCGCGGTTGTAACTTGGTGAAAATATGTATAGGTTAGATTGAATAAAGGCTGTATTAGACATGTTTGTACAAGAGACGTCTAGTCTGTATATGCTGTATCTCTTTATTTATGCTAATGCGCTACTAAAAAGTATTATCATTGAATTTATTTGTATAACAAATGGTATATATTGGAATTTGACTCTTTTTAATCATTGGGTTCATCTGCATCACAGATGGTATGTACTAAACGTTTTCAATGCAGCTGTTATTAGATTCATCTTGGTAAATGATATCATAGTATCAATTTAAGACACTCAGTAGACTTTTATTAATGGGAACATAATGATCTTGTATACTCTGTTCATGTCCTAGTGGTATTGATATAACTTAGGAAAAGTACAGCTAGATCATCAACCATTTTTTAACAATGTGGATAAGCTGACCTTTATACTAGACTTTAAAGAATATGGGTACTCTAAGCCTATTTTTTATTAATCTGTGCTGATATAAATGAGAGATTTTGATACTGTAATTAACTGTTTACTGTTTTCAGTTATTAATAAATGGAGACTATAATTACATAGTTCAACAATACCAAGCTCAACTCATTAGCAATGTGATGAGAAATGCAGACATAGTTTAGCTTGTATAATCTACCAACTTAACCATCTATTGCACTTCAGCCACAATCTCGTATGAAGTTGTTCAAAAAGCCTTTTCAATAATTTAAATATAGAAAAGGTTTTCTCTGAATAATTAGCTCGTTGCTATAGATAGATGAGATTTGTACAAGTTACTCTACTTATTGTAAAGCACGAATTGAATTTAGAATTGCAACAAAATGATTGATCATCTAATTGATGTAGCCAAATTCGTGACTTGGCAGCTATTCAATCGCAAATTGAAACAAAATACGCACAAGCTCTAGAATTGCTAAACCATTTGGAGAATTCAAAAATTAAGAAATATTTTTGGCAATGATCTTCAAAAGCATCTGTTTACAAATTTCAAGTAAACTAAACTACAATTGATTTTTTAAAAGTATATCATATACCTTTTAGTTCAGCAATATTATAAGTTAAAAAATGACTTAAATTATAGGTTTAACTGTTGCTTTTACTTACTATTTCTTTTCTCAGTCGTATTTTAAATAGCAAAAAAAGAAACTATATTAAATAATATCATATACTAAAGATATTAGACAAAAAGAATAGTTGAATCTTTTTATCTATTTTATTTCTATTTCAAATTTGGATTTTTAACTAGCCTAGAAATAAAATCCTGACATTCAATCAGGAGTGATGTGTTACCAACACTCCTTCATAGTTTGATTATTATTATAATTACAAGATTGCTTTTTGAATATAAAAAAGCTCAATTAATTGCTTTACAATCAATAAGTTAACAAAGATTAAAATACGGAAACTGTAAGCTCAAAAAAAACAATCTCATTTTAAACCAGATTCATGTTTATAAAACAGGTAAAGTAATATGCTTAATGTGTATCATAAGTGCCATCAATCCATAGCACTAAAATACTTATCAGCAAATAAATCCATATGCCAAAGAAAGCTAGGATATCATTTGGTCGATCAATGCCTAAAATTGACGAAAAAAAATACGAAATCAGTAAAAATGTTTATATTTGTGATAGATAAATTGGTAAATTTCACATTCTGTCTTTGGGCTAATTTAGAACCTCTGGGTATTATAGGTCAAGTGATATCTATATTTATATATACGTAACCCAATCAGAAACAATAAACTCATTCAGTAACTTTTATAAAATAAGTGCTGGTACAGTCCAATGGACACACAAAAACTTATGGGGTGGGAGAAAGCCACCATGATATAAACAGAAAGGTTAAACTATAATAACAAAAAAACATTAGAAATAAATATAGAATAAGCTCAACAGCCAAAAGCTGCTCTAGAAATGATAAGTGCTACAATGGTTGTAGAGCTGAGGCATAATGGAAGAATTGAAACATGTGAAATCTGGCCATTACCAATGTTATACGTTGGTTTCATTGCTGGCGGCGGCATCACCACTGGTAATCTCAAATGCTTTCGCCTCGCCCGTGTACGAGGCACCTGGCGTGTACGATCCAATAACGTTATCATCGTGGTCCACAAACTCAAACCTGTACCGAGAGAGGTAAAGCGGAATCGCCGCAAGCTGGCTACCATAACGTGAAGGATTATCATAAAGCTCAAAAAGCGGCACAGCAAGTAGTTTCATATTGCGTGGCACAGACAGTTCCTTCTGACGCGGTAGCGGCACCAGGTACATTTTTTTGCATTCTTTCGGACGCGTAACATGGGGTGGGATGAAAGGGTACATGTGAATTTCAAAATTGGGACGCCACCACTGAGCCAAACAGTCGCCAATTTGCCAGTCATCAACGATATCGCTGCTTTCAGAGGAAGACGGCGGCGCAAGCTTTTCATTCAGTCGGGTTTTGAAACCTTCGAGCTCATCTTCGTCTGGTCGGATATAATCACCAGGCCTGGATTGAACAATTAAACTGTTAGTAACATGTTTTAACACTAGCATTGACCCTTTGATATCACTTACAGCTTAAAGAATGTGTTTGCGATCTGAAGCATCAGAATATAAGGATGTCCATGTTCGTGACAGAGCAGGACAGCCTCACAAGTGCGTCGCATTCCGTCTGCCTCGTACTGGGTTTGCAGACGATGCAGTCGCGCTGGAACAGACGGATCTTCCTCGGGTTGGAGGTCTTTCACGCCAAATTTGTAATTTGCGACCGGGTAGAGTCTAATGACCGGAGCCTGCCGGGCACTAAAATCCGGAGGCGTGGGAGGAAGCAAAGTGGTCTTCCGTCCGTGTTCAGTAAGTGTAGACATTTGAACGAATGCTCTTGTTTGTATTGATATGCAAAGGAATGAGAGGCTGTATTACACTGAGTACTTAGCCTGCAGGGTTTTGGATGGACGCGATGTGCCTGGCTTGGTGATCGAAATGAAGGTGGTGGGGTTGGTTTAGTTTGGATCAAAGGCCTAACCCTATATATGCGCACTGACGTCTTGTGAAGACAGGCGTTTTGACAGAGGAAAGTTTAAGACACATGGCCATTGTCTTTTAAACCAATTCAAGTATCGATAATATATTATTGTAATTTTTTATTTGTTACTTTGCTCTGAATCATTCCCTTTCCTTTGATCTTTTATATATCACCTTAGTGTCCCGTTCTTCTTCCAGCCACTAAGTCTACAACTACTAGTCGACGTTATCAAGCTATCACTAGATCAACTGATTAAAGAATCCAAAGAGGAAAAAAAAATTCTAATAATAAATCAAGATGAAGCTTTCGTTCTCCACTATAATTGCGGTGGGCTCCGTGCTGATTGCTCGCACATCTGCACAAGTCTCTACTATTGAGGCCTACCCCGACCCCAACGGTCTGGCGGTCGCCGGCTACAGCCGTGGCGACAATATCCCCATTGAGTGCATCCAGCGGAATACCGAGTCTGGCGAGCACAAGTTTGATGAAGCCGGTAACATTGTTTATGCACCCTTCCCCAACTGTTTTGAGACCGACAAACCACTCAGTCTCAAGTACAACGTCGACGAGGTGCTTAACTGCACTATTGATCTTGGTCACGACTTTTTTCACGTTTTTCAGTTGCTGATCCACGAGGACGTGCCATTTTCGTGCCGCATTCCGTACGCAAAGCGGGTTATTGACAGTGATTCCAAGGAGGCCTCGGAACCTGCTTTCATCCCGCTGACATTTAACATTCGCGGTAAGATCCAGGAAAGTCATCTCCATATTGATCCGTTTTTAAACGTGGCTTTGCTTGCCAATAATACTGGCAACACTGTTATTTCTGGTTCTGCCTTTTCGTCTGGCTCTACCTCGCAGCGCGCCATTATTGGTGACTCGCTATCGCTGAAGCTTGCTGTGCGGTGGTACCGCGGGGCGGTAATCCCTACTGCCAATGGCGCGCTTTTGTCAAGCTCTACAACTCTTATGTACTGTTTTGCGACATTTATTGGCACTCTTGCCATCACCATTGCTGTTTTGTACGGCTTCGTTTTCCCCAAGAAGCTTAAGGTGGAAATGAGACGCCATATCCCGGGCACCAGCGGCTACGATAGCAAGCTCGATTAAGTGAATCCCACTGACAACCTCTGCCTGTGGACCGATGGATTCGAGTCCCGAATTCCATGCAACATTTATACATTTACACTTGTCAAATAACAGCTCGCACATATTTATTTCCCGATTTACCTTCACATGCCTAGATGACCCGCAACGAGAGATGACGATACCCCGCGCTCACCGAATAGCGAGCAATTAACATGTTCAATGCTTCCTTTTTTTTTTTTTTTTTTTTTTTGGTTTATGGGTGTTTTTTTTTCTTCTTCTATAAATTATATGATTACATTACGAAATGGAAAATGAGAGAAAAAAAAAGTTTGTCCAAGTTATGAAATGTACTGCGAAAATGCTTGAGATCATTATTTTTTTTTTTTTTATAAAACAAAACAAACTAGTTTTGAGTCTCACATTTTCCCTGCAGCGCACGGATAACCAGCGCCACATTGGGCTCAAGATCCGTGACTGAACTGAATCGTGAGTGTAAGTAGTCTCTCAGCAGGGCTGCCAGCTGCAGTCTCAGTGGCTGCTTGCCCGCGTATTTCACCTTGATGTAGTTGTTGTAGTTGTTAATAACCAGCTTGAGGTTGTCAGGGAAGCTGTCGCTGGTATGGGGGATGTTGCGAATGGGCAGAGTGACGTCGAGCACAGCAACCTCGGGATCAAGAGGCTCAGGGAATGTGTTTACAAGGTTACTGATAACGTGGTGGCAAAGGTACTGGGGATCAACACCCTCAGTGAAGGTGTCAAACAGGTCAAGAAACTTGCGCGAGATAGAAAGGATAGCAGCCTTCTTTTCTTCGGGGCGATCAATATACTGGGAGAAACTGGGAATAGCGGCGTCGTAGATTGCAAGCGCAACATCACCACGCAGAGCCGGGTTCGTGTCGGCGTTACCCAGCATAGACATGTCCGCATCAGGCAGCGACTTGAGCTCAGCCTTGGCGGCGTTCTCGACATCCTCGTCGTCACTGGGCAGCTGCACCGTGTCAGCGCCACCAGCAAGATCGTCGCGTGCGTTAGCCTCATCCTTGCGCTTCTTTGCCAGCTCCCGGGCCTCATCCTCCTCATGTGCCTTTTGCTGCGCCTCGGTAACCAGACCGAGAAGCTTACGCCGGGCAAGAATCTTACACACGTAGATAAGTTCGAGCTTGGCGTACTCGATCCACATGAGATCGGAGGTCGAGTTGAAACGCAGACCTCTTTGCATAATACTTCTGGCAGCTCTCATAGCCGCATTGGCGTCCACCTCGTACTTGGCGGCCATAATCCATACGGCGGGCTTGGTAGGATGTAATTGCAGCATGCGCGTGTAAATCTTGTTGAGCACCGTCTGGTTGTTTTGCTGTTTTGCGTACTGGATATAATGCGCCCACAGCATCATGTCGCCAGTGAATTTGCGCACCGCGCGATCGAAAATAAACATAATTTTTCTTGGGCCAGCACGAGCAGAAATGCCGTGGCCACGGGAGGGCTCCGTCGAAGTGCCCTCTTCGTCGTCCGAGTCCTGGACACCTAGTCGCGCCACGCGCTTAAGCCGCAGGCGCTCAACATTCATCTCATACTCGACATAGCGCAAGAAGTCCTTGGGCTTGGCACCTCTAGAAACGATTCTGTGTTCAAAGTCGGTTCTCTTTCTCATAATGATGTTCAATTCGGGCTGGTTGGAGGGTTAGTACTGTGAATCGGTAGAGCACATCTGGTAAGATCAGAGGCAAAAGGGAAAAGGAAATACTGACCTTGGTGAAAAGACCCTGAGTGAACAGGTCGTCCAGCTCAGCAAAGGACTGCTCGAGATAGTATCTAACTTTTTCAGACATAATGACAGGGTTTTCTTTTTAGCTAGTTGTGCTGTTAGATTTGAATCGCGGTGCTTTTAGTGATCGAGGGAAGAAGACGTGAAAAGTTGAAAATAAAATTTTTAAAAGAAAGCGCTAGTTGGGAGTTTGGCACGTGACTAGAACGCATGGTAAGGTACAAGTCTTATTTCTTTTTGTTCATTTGTTTTTCATTTTAGCCGTCGCATCATCAACACCCACTCGCCAAAAATGAAAACAAAAACAAAAGAGCAACGCGACTACCATTGCAAAGCATCAAATCAAAGGATATATGAACCAATATACATTGAATACTTTATACGTGATTGTGAAAAGAAAATAATTGGAGGCTAATCATAGCAGTACGCTTAAGTTCAGAAAAGAAGTAAAAGAAAAAAACTAGAAGGTAAGAATTTGACAGTATATAGAGATAAAACAGCTAAAAGATGATCGGGTCGTAATAAATATGAATAGAAAGGAGGATTAGTACCCGCCGAGCTAATAAAGGAAAAAAAAAAGAAGTCATTGTTAGTAAAGGACTAAGAAAAGCGAAGAAAATAAAACGTATATATATAAACATTCTTACCTGTTCGTTATGAGCCTCAATAGTATCACCGTCGTGGATATCAAGCTTTTTAACAAAAAAAAAAAATCACGAGTTAGTTTACCAGTTCAATTGTTAATACAGCACCGTCGTCCAACTTACCGAAGCAGGAGTGTCCTGTTCGCTGATGCGCTCGCCCTCGTACAAGAACCGCAGGCCTCTGGCTTCCTTGCCAGTACGCTTGCAGAAGGCGTCGAAAACCTTCTTCAGCTGCGTCGACTTCTTAATCTTAAAGTAAACATCGGTCGAAGAGTCGGTAACCTTGACGTTGATGTGTTCGGATTCGGGCTTGACTTCGGTCTTGGGGGTGGGCTCGGACATGGTAAAGAGTATCGAGTTGCGTGGTACGTGTGTAGGCGATGGCAAAGAAGGGGAAAGAGGAAGGAAGGAAAAGAGAAAGAAAAGTTTGTTGATTGTGCGGTGTTACTGCCAAATTGTAGTTTAATGGTGGTGGTAGTATTATTAGCAACCAAAACACCAGTCCCCAACCTGGTATTCTATTCCACCACGACTGGACTAGCATCACACTGTTACTGAAGTATAATTGGGTATTCCAGCGTAAATATCAGAACTCCGTTTTGTCCCCATGGCCTTGGTTTCACGCCAGCTGTGCTTGTCTCGAACGCTATACCGCTGCTGCTTTTACACAAACAAACGAGAGAACAGAACCAGCATCGTCATTTGGAAGATCATTGAACTTGCTTGGATATATTATGGAATAGCATTTGCATTGCCATCATCTATCCCAAGGTGAGATTCCTATTTAGAGCGGTAGTGCCTAGTCATTATCTGTTCAGTGTGCCATCATCGCAGAAGGACCCAGTATGTATCTTTTGCCGTTGTTACTGTTGCTATTGCTGCTGCTGTTGCTGTTGCGTTTTACAATAGTATGCCTAGCTTTTGCTCTAATGATAAACTTAGACTTGTCTTTGAGATCTCTAAGCTTTGCCAGTCGTCCTGTTCTGATACCATTAAAAATTCAAATTACATAACCGCACCCCGACTATTTCCTGCCTTTGTGAACTTTGTTCTCTCTATAATTGCATGCTGGCCCTTCTTTCTTCGTACGCCACTTCTTTTCCCTTTTACTAAATTACTCAATTGATTGATACGACCATTATGACTGCATCTGGAGTTGCTACACCTACGTATCTTGACATTGAGAAGTCGGCCTCAATCACTAACTCACCCTCAGGATTAAGCTCGCGCTTCCCGTTCCGGATTAAAGAGATTGATGAGAATGGCGAACTGTGCCGCATTTACGAGAGCAGACCATCGGTCAACAACTCCTTCGACACCACTCGACTCACGTCGCACTTGATGCCTACGTCGAAAGTGAGCCTTAATTCTGTTTCAACTGTGCAGTACTTGGTCAATGTCTTTCTTCCAACTGGGTACCCCTACAGTGTTACCCCGGATTATTTCGACTATCAGATTTTTGACTCTTTTCAAGCGTTTTCGTCTTCGATCGCGTCACTATTTGCCAATAGAGCCGTGCTCAGCGCAGTCGGTGTTGGTGACCAGTCTGCTTCGTCGACTTCGGCCCTGTTTATGAAAATCGTTCAGGAAACCATTGGCCGGCTTGGCACCATTGGCTTTGCGTGGAAGTTTGGATCAGCCCTCGAGCCTGAATGCAAAAAATATCGGTTCATGGCGGATATTTTTAACGATAGTGCTATGGTGTTTGACTGTCTTTCGCCTCTTTTCCCATTTGACAAAAAGTTGGTGGTGGGAATGTTATGTATGTCGGGTTTACTCAGAAGCATCTGCGGTGTTATGGCGGGTGGATCACGAGCGGCCCTTACTCAACATTTCACCGACCCGGTCCGCGGCAGTATAGCAGATGTCAACGCAAAGGATCAATCGCAGGAGACTGTGATCTCGCTTATGGGGATGCTCGCTGGCTCTTTGGTTGTCGGGGTCGTGAAAGGAGAGGGGGTTGCAATGTGGGCTGTTGTTGCAACTTTGCTAACGCTCCATCTCTGGACCAATTACCGGGCAGTTTCAAGTGTTGTTTTGAAAAGCCTGAACCGGCAACGGGCAAATATAGTTTTTTCTGACATTCACAAATCGTTGGCAGAGCTAAAGCAGACTGCTCAAGTTGATGTCAACTTTGATATGTCTTTGTCACGTCTTTTGCTTACGCCAAAAAAGGTCGCACGACGAGAAAACATTTTAGAACCCGACGGGGCAGTTCGGAATTCTGATGGCAAGATTATTGGTTATGCCTACTTTGATGGGTTTGAGACCATTAGCAGTAATGCCCAGAACCTAAACATTTCTATTACAGAGCTAGTTAAGGTCACCAGTGACTGGGGCTATATTATCTGGTATCAAGTGCTTGACAACAAACTGACGCGTGTGTATATTACTCTCCTGGACGAAGATAACAGTAGTAGTACCACGGGGTCTGGCGACCTTAGGGCCTGGGCTCACGCATATCTGATTGCAAATGCTGTCAGCAGCTATTTTTCAATGCGAGGCTCCTTTGAGGAAAAATATGATATCAGCGACCCGCTTGCTCTTATCAAAACTACGGCCGACACCCTGACGACAATCTTTGACGAGCTCCGCATAACAAAGGCGCTCAAGCTATGCGGCTGGGATTTGTCAAATCGTAACATTATATCCCACCCGGTAAAGAAAGTTTTTATTGAGAAGTAGACTTTTTGTGTATGTTTATTTGGTTGTTTTGATATGTTTGCTTGTAATAAGAATGGGTATGAATAAAACTGCTTTCACAGATAGCAAGGGAATCAGTTAAATCGAGTACATGGTATATGAGACATGTGCTTTATTACTTGTATATTTGTTATGTAATCTAGCCAAAGTAACTGATTTTACCCCGTCCTTTTATTTTCAAAAAAAAAAAGACCTTGAAACCCGTTTAGAACTTTACCTGCGTATGCATTTTTTTTTGTCGACGCAACGTTCTAAATCCCGATTCCAATAAACACAAAACACCATGTCAAGGCCACTAAGCCCCGAAGCAGCAGCAGTGATAAATGAATTCAAACGGTCTGGTCAGTTTGACAAGCTGCGCAAGTCGTTATTTCAAGAGTTCAAAGAAAGCGTAAGTCCTCTCCTTCAGACACCCCCACTAAAAAAAAAGGAAGAGATAATGAATATAAAAGCGCATATTAGACGCTTGGTTTGGATCTTTGACTAACAGTTTATCATTATTATATATCTAGTCTACGCATAATGATCTAAGACTGGCGGTGAAGGACGTGGTCGACTCGCAGGTCTCCAAGGACCGCGGGTTGTTGCGGCGCGAGCGTGGCAAGGGAGCGGCGCTGATCGAGGGTAGCCTCAGCCTGCACAGTGGCCTTGACTCACCCGCGACGCGCGACCGCTCCAGCACCCGCTATCGCTCCTCACATCATCACCCCCAACAACACCGGCACCCAAACAGCAGCAACAACACCGGCAGTGTCTCGGCTCCTAGCCGGCCGGCTGGAACAGACGTCTTTGGGAAGGCGCATGAATATGTGCGGAAAAACACTGTCGACTCTGTGGGCCTTTGGAAAAACGTATCCGAGCAAGTCGAGGGGATCAATAAGGATATGGATGCCAAGGGCAAGGATGCAAAGGAGTTGTCGAAACAATAATCAGTTCAAAAAAAAGGAATTTCCTTGCTCCTCTGGCGGCTTGTTTGAATATTTTTCAACTCCTCACGACCATATATATCTATGATGACTATTTATTTATTGGACTGTCCCAAGGGTCCATTGTTTGTTTCTTAAGTGATGTCCGTATGGGGTTTTTCAATAAACTACTGCGGTTCAAAAAGGATCTATAATGATCCAACAAGTTTCCAACTCTTCAAATTATCCGAAACTTTCTCATACTTTTAATAACTATTTTTGAGCAATCATACTAATTCCCCAGCTGCCATAAAACAAATCTCTTTATTTCTGGGCAATTCTTTACGTTTAATCGATAATAATAATACCAAAAACGAAATAAGTTATTGATTTTCAACAGCCAAGCTTTTCTCTTGGGTTCTTGGGCTTTCTTATTTACTGTTCCAGTGCAACTGTCCTTTGCTTGGCAGAACTTTTTTTTTTTCTCATTTTAAGGCCCATGATATTTTCACATCAAAATGAATAGTACTGCCAAGATGGTAAAAAGGAAAGCCTCCCTGGCTGATGGGCTTGCTTGTGTCTATAGAGTCTCAAGTAGCTTGGGACTCTAGACTATACAAGTAGATATTAAAAACTCGTTAAATCCTATAAATGAAACCCCACGTTGGGCTCAAAAAAGATTCAACTCCTAGTTCCTGACAATGACAAGTATTAGCAATTAGCATTGTAATAGATTAGTAGGTTTACGAAAATACAGTTAAAGTCTTCAAAGTGGCAATTTGTAATTGTTCTAGTACTCATAATCTATGACAGTGCTGTGGGTAATGTTTTTCGTGAGCCAGCATATGAATCAATAGTAAGAAACAGATCTCCAATAGCATCAACAATTAATTTTCTGCACTTTGCGATGCTGTAACCAGTTTCTACCAAATAAAGAAATAGTTGCTACAAGATACATATTGATTCCATGGTAAGACTACACAGGGAATGTCAAGGAGTATTGCAATAGTAAGTTGCGAAATTGAGTTCTCTTTAATGGATGAGATGAATTCATCGTTACCAATTTGCCCAGTAGGGAAGTTAAGTATGCTGTGTATATTAACAACAAAAAAAACAAAAGAAACGTAAGACAGCCGTGCGAGTAAGCCAATCCTGCACCAACAAGCATGTTATCTCGGGTATTTTTGACCAGGAATAATCAACTGGACCTAGCCATCGACCAGATTATCAGACTTACACTACTGTGATCAATTAAGTGAAAAGAATCTTGACTTGCAATGTACGGGGAGGCCTCTTTTACAACATCATCTCTAAACAACAATCTAAGAGACAGTCTATTTTAATGACAAGACTACTCCAAGCAGCATAAACAAGTTCTTTTTTTTATTGGCTTTGGTATAATTAACATTTATAACAAGAGCCTACATGGGGCTGACAAGTTCTGTTTTCAAATGATTCCGGAGTTTTAAGCTCCAACAACAGTTCAAAAGCAATGACTTTACACAGGACCAACCACTAAAAGAATAGCCAACACCCAATGCTGACCAAGGTCTCTACATCCCCATATTGGTATTATGTCTATCGGTGAAAGAACAACGAAACTTGGGGGAGGGTTCCTTCTCTATCCTGTGTATACATAATGGCTTTTATGTTTTACATTTTGGATTCAACTTGGGCGTCGAAAGTCCGCCATTCATGTGTCTTTCCTCTTGGCGCAAAAAAGTAGAAAAAAAAAGTTGAAAGTGTATAGGCTTTCATTGCCTATACTGATTCCCATTGGTTCCTCTCGTTAAAATTGACTGCTTCTTCAAAAGTCGTCATTGGGATGTAGTTTTCTACAGGTGAAGCCTAATGACCTGGAAATAGTGGAGGATTATGATCTACCAACTATTCCAAAGATCCGGCTAGGTAATCATAATCACTTGGAAGGTTGCACCAGACACCATTATAAGTGCAATCAAGATTGGGTACAAGAGATAAATAAGAAAAAAAGAGGAGGAATTAGAATTAAATTATTGGTAACATGCTAATGATGTTAAGTGGCAATAAAAATTAAAATAGAGGCAGTTCGCTGGTCATTGTAGTAGCGGAAAAAAATTAAATAGATCGTCAGGAAGGTGTCTTTTATGGCGTTGATGGCTTCCAGCGCGAAGAGAAAGGAGGGGGGTTTTCATTGTGCAAATATATCAACTGGCATGGGCACGAATGCAAGGTACTCTACTCTTTGATGGACTGCAGGGGTAGAGACAGCGAATAACGGCCGTCAAGCGAGAGACTGGGTCGAGTGTAAGGCTTTCTCACAAACTCCGACGATGCGCGGGGGCTAGTGACACCATTACCGTTGACATTAGATGGGTTGCTAGAGGAAGACGGGGCTGTAGAAGACGTTGACCCAGTAGTGGCTCCAGTCGATAGTCGGCCTTGGAGATCCATAGTCATGCGATGACTACTCTTTCTAAAGTCTTTAGGAGTATCACCACCGTTCATGTCCACGATACCCGGGCGCCCCATCTGTGCACGGATCTTGTTATATTTTTGTTTCTCTAGTTCCATCTTTTCAGGCGATTCAATCATATCCACCAGCGTGGCTGCCTTTGTTCTGATCGACGCACCCTGGTCAATGTTTCTATCGTCAGCATACCGAAAGTGTCGTAGACTATCTATGAGAAATCTATTTGCTTTGATCCATTCGAGCGCTGAGTCCGATCCCTCGTAAATGCAAAACAATATCACCGTCAAAGCCTAGGAATGGTTAGATATAGCACAAAAACAAAAGTACAGTCCAACTAGCTTGTCGCTTACCTTCATAATGTGTCGCCAGTTCTTTGGCTTGTCTGCTAACCGCTTGGCCAAAACGTGGTATACCTCAAGCCCATATACTCTGTAATGTTTTCAAAGATTAGCTCTTGTGCGGTAAACTGTGATTATTAGACCGGACTACTTACTCATGGTAGGTCAAAAGCGCAATTTCTCGCAACTCGCTACTGCTTGGGCCCCAGGCATCGTTGCTGGTGGCTAGATAAAAATTAGTCAAAGAGTTTCAAGAGATCTATTTCCACGCAGCATACGTACCATTTCGGACCTGGATCTGAACTGGAGTGTATTTGTGAGTTATAAGCTTGATAAAATGCCTTGCCATTGTGTGAGGTCTGTGACGTGAAAAAAAAGAGATGAGTTATAACACAACAAGTGAGTAAATTAAATTAGGACTCAAGCTTTATTACTGGTTCAGGGAAACCGATGGTATTTAACGAGCAATTAAAAGGTTGCGAGAAGGTTGTCAAGAAGGTTGAAATTGCGCGAGAGACGCTTGTATATAGGAATAAAAAAAAAATAAAAATAAAAAATAAAAAAATTTGAACAAAAAAACCTTCAAAGCCCATTCGGCAATACTAAACTGAAAGCAGAAGATTACTGAACAAGGACAACCCGACCACTTTCAAAAGTCAGATGTTATCAAGGGTATAGAGACACCATGTATATATTTTACAAACATTACAAAGTGGAAGCACCGTAGGAGGTGCGGCCCGACACCACAGAAGCATCATCAGCGGGCTTGAGTCCGTTGGCCCTAGATCGCTCGACAGCAACCTTGATGGATTCTTTTAACAGCTCGACAGCCTCAGGACAGATTTGGTGGTGGAACACAAGGCGGTTGTCAAAAAGCTTCAAGCCGCGCTTCTCACCTTCCTCCTTAAAAATGGATATGTCGAGACCACTGCGCTTCGCGTCCAAAAAGATGAAACTCGTGTCGACGGGGATCTCTGGCTTGACACCATAGTTCTCTTCAAGGAACTTGGCAGTCTCCTTGGCCAGTTTGTGCGTGCTGACCAATAATGGGAAGACCTCATCAATGGCGACGTTAGCAGCCGTAGCCAGCAAGCCAGACTGGCGGATACCGCCACCTTGCTGCTTTCTGATCCAGCGGGCCTTTTTGATATAAGCGGCGTCAGCGACCAAGACACTACCGACAGGCGCGCCCATGCCCTTAGACAGACACAGCGAGATGGAGTCAAAGTACTTGCAGTACTCAGCCATGGGGATACCAGTCTCAGCTGAGGCATGCCACAGACGGGCACCATCAAGATGCATCTTGACATTGACGCTTCTAGCGTACTCGCTAATTCTCTTAATCTCCTCCAAAGGCATGATGGAGCCTCCGAGTGTGTTTTCCAGCGAGATGACCTTGGTTGGAGCAACGTGAATGTCCTCGTAGTCAATAATTTTCGATTTAATATCTTCAAGAGTCAAGTAGACGCCGTTGGAGGGAATCACGGGGGTTACCATTGCCTGTGAAAGAACAGCGAGGCCGGCCGCTTCGCAGGTATAGACGTGAGCCCGGTGGTCGCATAGAATGGAATGAGGGGGCTGATATAGATGGCATCTCAAGGCGATCTGGTTAGACATGGTGCCTGAAACCATAAACGCACCAGCCTCTTTACCGGCAATATTGGCAACACGGGCCTGAAGGTCGTTTGTATCGGTATCCTCCTCGTAGACGTCATCACCCTGAGAGGCTGTGAGCATGGCCTCGAGCATGGACTTGGTGGGGGTCGTGAACGTATCACCTGCAAGAGATATTAGCGCTTCGTAAAGATAGCAGAGTGGCAACATAGAACATACTTCTAAAATCGTAGGCGGCGGCGCTAAGCTTGGACATGGTTACTGCGCAGGTTTATACGAACTGATCTAAAATCTAGGTCTCTTGGGCACAAGGAACTGGCAAAAAAAGAATGAGAGAGAAAAAAAAAATTGATAAAAGTTGAAGGAGAAGAGCCGTTTGTTAAAATACTGAAAGAAGATTTGTCAAAAGCCTTCTGTAACCGAGCATACGAGCAGATCTGGGTGACTGACCCTACGATGGATTGTGGTGAGACATGATATCGCTTACTAAATGGTTTGTGATTGATATTATTATTATTATTATTATTTTTAATTTACTTTTTCCCGATTCAATAACGTTTCAATCATCAGTAAATGCAACCAAGGTAGACCTGTCAGGCCGACGGGACTGTGGCGTTTGGTGGTCAAAAGGATGGGGTTGAATCTGAAAGATTTAAAACTTGTGCTTTGGCACTTTGACCCGCCTCTTCTTTTTGTGAAAAAAAACTTCAAACTCGAAATTTCTTTTCAACCTTCTTTCTTTCTCTTTTCTTATCCATCGCCAAAATCTCGCTCACATTAGACAAGTCCTATCCAATTCGACCTCAGATCTTGCTGTTTAGGATACGGATTGCGTTTTTGCCCACTTACCTTACTAAGACTACTCATCCAAATCGGCATCATCACCATTTTGGCTTGAATCGATACGCGCAAACCTCATCTCGTTCACCATGGTCCTGGAGCTAATAATCATAGCGATTTCAATGCTCTGGCTCTGCCACAGGGCTACGCGTCTTTTGAAGATTCCGGCTTCCCAGCTCATTACAACGCTAGGCATTGAAATTCCTGAGGTCCCCAACATCACTCTCGACGCCATCACCTGCACGTCTGTTCTGTTTCATTGGGCTCCACCAGAGAAGAATGTCGTCAAGTACGTTTTCCAGCTCGACGGCAAGAAAGGTAATTATTTTTTTTTAACCCACCAATTCTTGTTTCTTTCTATCTGTTATCGTGACTAACATCTTGTCTTTTTCAGCCGGTGAAACCGACCGCCTTAACGCCGCCGTGACTCTCAAAGGGTTACAAAGTAACACGCCATATACTCTGAGCGTTATTGCGGTGAACTCCAACAATTATCAGTCACACGCTTCTACCATTCGATTCTATACTCAGAGACAGCCCGAGGAGACATTGCCGGAGACTAGTTTGCTTGGTCTCATTTCTACTGGTATGTTTTTTTGTCCGCCTTTTATTGCTTGTATCTGATCTTTTTAATTTTTTTTTTTTTGCCTCTCATCTAACTGGTTTTTTTTTTTCTTTTTCTAGACTCATCCCTACATATCCCTTCACTCAATTCACAAGCCTCTTCATCAGTCCGTAATCGGTCTAAGAGCTTGCATTCAAACAGCAACAATGCCTCCAGCACAGCATTGTCGACAGCAGTGAGCTCCAAGTCCTCATCGCGAAACAACAAAATTCGAAACAACGATGCGGGTGATAGCACATTGGCACTAGACGTTCCCGATCTGGACGACGACCCCAGCAAATCAAAACACAGCAGTAACAAGCTAGACAAGTCAATTTACACTGTCGAATCGTTAGAAAAGGAAGTGGAGCTCATCCAAAGCGAGCTTCAAGAAGTGCTCACACAGAAATCGAAGCTGGACCTAGACCACGCAAACTCAGAACAAGTAGCGCAAAGGGAACTAGAGTTAGCTAAAGCAAAAAGAAAGACAGATGAACTCTCGCGTGCTCAGCTTAAAACTGAGAGTAAGAGCCTGGAGGAAACAAAGCACTCCCTCGACACTCAGCGTATGAAAATCGAAAAGGCAAACAAACTTTTGAGCGCCGATTTGGAACGCAAAACAAACGAAAAAAACAAATGGGTCCAAGACATTGAATCTGCCAAGTTGAAAATAGCCAAACTTGATAACTCAATTAAGGAAATTACTGATAATGGCCTTAAAAATATTTCGACTTCTCAAAGGGAGTTAGAGGAATTACAAGCTATTACAGCTGAGCTCGACGAAAAGACTAAGGAGTTGGTCTCGTCGACAAAAAAGACCGATTCGCTCAAGTCCTCGTCGCTTCAAGCGCTCACCAAGGCTAAAGGTAAAACGGACAAGCTCACTGGAATCATCAATGACTCGTACGTCACTACTCTTCTTGAAAGCCCCGATGTGCATCCCAAGCTCAAGGAAGCAATGAAGTCCGATTTAGACTATGAGAACCAGCTGGAGGAAGACTGGAAGAAGACACAAAAGGATCTTGAAACCCGGTATTTGAAAGTTAACTTGCTGTACAACGAAGCAAAGAAGGCCTTTGACAAGTCTGTTGAGGTGCAGAATAAGCCTCCGCTCAGCGATTCTAATCCTGTTTATGAGGCAGTTGCTGCTGCTGCTGCCGCTGCTGCAGGCAACAGCAACTCAGGAAATTTCCCTACAAACCCTGCAGAAGCACAGGGGCATCCAATTGCCCCCACCACGTCAAACCCTCCATCAGGGAAGAAACGGCGAAACCGTTCCCGACGCAACACAAAGAGTCAGGCTAGTGGGACATTTGTTGGATCGCCACAACAAAGCTTTGTTGCTCTAGGTGGCACCAATAGCCCATTGCTTTCAAACTACGCTGGTGCTCCATTAAGTCCTTCCAACAGTTTACATAGTAGAAACATTGCCCTGCTTAACGATAATAGTCCCGACCCAGCCTTTGCTTCTCTCACACCGTCAAAGAGTGGTGTGTCTATAGCAAATGGCCCTGTCAACTGGGACTTCAATCGACCTGGTATTACCACGACTCGGTCGTCCGAAATGCAGAACCCGAACGTCTTGCTTCCGTCATATTTGCTCAAGGATGATGGCACTGACAACTTCAATTCCGCCAGTAACAATCTAGGAAACGCAAACAATTTCCTCCCACCTGACATTGATATCTCGTTCATTGATCGTTTTACGTCAGGAAGACCCTCTGGAGGTATTTTAGGCCGTGCCCTTCTTGAAAAGGATAAATCTCAGGAATCTCTTCAATCTCCTATTGGATCTATTGGTTCTGCTCACGACTCGGCCTCCTTTGATCTAGGCTCCCTTAATCACCAAGATTCACCTCAGCCCAGTTTCAACCATTTGTTTTCTCAAACGGCTTCTAACTTCCCTATGTCGCCTAACGCCAATGCTGTAAACGATACCACCGTGACCAATGCTGACGTTAGTTTAGGAACTTCTCCTAGTAACGACAATATGAAGCATCAGAATTCAAAAGGAAGGTTTGGCAGTATGTTTTTCTTTGGAAAACCGCGTCAGCAAACTCGAAGTAACTCTGGTGGTCAGCAAGATGAAGAGGAACATTCACAAGGGCATTCACTTTTTTTCAAAAAGAATCCCCACCGTATGGAGACCGAAGACCCGTTTGTTGGCTCGTCTCCAGTCTCTTCGTTTAAGCACAATGATGATTCTAGTATTTTGGGCAACCGACGACGCAGTGGAAGTCTCAACAGTATTGGAAGTTTGCCAGTTTCTTTGGGAGAGAGCTTTAACGGAAACAGCATGCTTAATTTGTGGAATGATGGACTAAGAAACAATTTAGAGTCGTCGAGATCCCATATTAGTACTACGCTCTCCATTGACAGAAACCCCGCAGCTAGCAAATCTTTTGGTTCTTCAAATTTACTTAGCGTCAGTAACCGTAATGGGTTCGATAGTCAGACATCTGGCTTGGGCTGGTCGGCATTTTCTAATCCCAACCGATCCAATGCTTTTATTTCGACCGCTAGTTCTTTTAAGGATGGCGCCAGCGGTAATCAGCTAGAGGCCACCTGGGATCACATTGCCAACGATACGATCATCCACAATATGGCTGATGATTCATCGCTGGATGCACAAATGGCAGACATTTCGAGCACTGAGGGCACCTCACCGCAGAATACGAAGAGCCGTTTTGGCAAGGGCTTTGCTAATTTCTTTTCTTCGTCTGGACTTTCTGAGTCTACCAAGAGTGGCTCTAGTTTTGAACATACAAAGCTGGGTGAGGAAAACCTGGAGCAGGAGAGTCTGGGACACAGCACCAGTGATGCGGCTATTAGTATTGGTACATCCAACTCCAAGGATCAATCTATTGCACCCCTTCCACTACCAAAGGAGACTATTTTGCAAAAAAGTATTCGTACATTTAGTCTTCCGCGCAAGGGTAACAACAATAGCGGGTCTGGTAGTAACAATGGTGGTAACAGCAACAATGCAGCGAATCCCTCTACTCACACGACGGTCTTACCCAAGTCCAAGTTTACAATGCGTCGACTCAGCATGTTTAGTAAGAAAGGATCTAGTAGTAAGGAATCTGAGGAGGAACTGGATCATCCCGAACATTTGGCAGCTACTACGGTAGCGGCAGTTGTGGAAAGTAGCGATGCCGATGAGGACGAAACTATGGATTACCAAGAGTTCCTGGCCCAGGCTGAGCGTGGGCTCAAATGATTGGTTTTAATTCTATCTTTTATTTTTTTTTTTTTTTGCTTTTGTTTTTGAATTCTGCTATGATGGTTGTTTTTTTTTTTTTTTTTTTTTTTTTTTTTTTTTGTTTGTATTTTTTTTTTTTTTTTTTTTTTTTTTTATTTTTTTTTTTTTTTTTTTTTTTTTTTTCTTTTGTTTTTTATTTTTGTTTTTATTTTTGTTTTTTTTTTTCTTTTTTTTTTCTTTTTGTATTGTTTGTTTTTTTTTTTTTTATATATATATCATGAATCTT
>Ga0160505_100272_pt1 | contig 34713 bp, 27 predicted proteins | sample DIDeMG_FD_108225 | JGI IMG/M metagenome (GOLD analysis project Ga0160505, IMG submission 108225) | Enriched chicken feces microbial communities from UW Madison campus, WI, USA - DID2874_E49_Stillage MG | ecosystem: Host-associated > Birds > Digestive system > Large intestine > Fecal ... | reverse complement strand
GGCAACTTGCGTAGCCGAATGGTGAGAGCTTTGGTGATGATAGCAGCATTTCAGCAACCTTAGTTTATCTACTCTCAACGGGACTATGACCATGCTTCTCAGCCTGGTCCCTGATATAGTACCAAATACACAAATGTTTAAAAAAAAAAAAAAGCTTAGTTTATCTACTCTCAACGGGACTATGACCATGCTTCACAGCCTGGTCCCTGATATAGTACCCAATATACAAATGTTTAAAAAAAAAAAGCAAGTACTCGTTTCTCCTCTTCAAAATGAGCGCTTGTTTATGAAAATGCTTCATTTGTATTTTGAAAACCATTCCTGGCGAAGACCGAGTAATGTGTGCAATTTTACATTTCTTACAAGAATCGTAAATGTATCGATGTATCGATTTGTCAAATGCTAAATATGCGAAGTAATGCTATAGGGTGTTGTTTTTCGTTTTTGCTTTTTTATTTCAAACTTTCTGATCGTCGGCGTATATTTCGCTTCTTGGGCTCGACTTCCGATTAACGAACGACATGGTCGTGTCGGTTCTTGTAGCCTTCTCACTAGGAGAAGAACACTCATCAGGAAGAGCCAATGAATGTTTCTCGGTATCGAAATGAGTGAGAAGTGGCGACGATGGCATGTTGACCACAGTAGCCTTCTGGTTAACTAATCTGTTTGGCGAAGATTTAAAAGTTCTGAGAGGAGGAAGACCGTCTTCGCCCGTTGATAAATTTCTGTTGGCCGCAGATGGAGTCTCTCCTTGATCCTTTGGAGTTTGGTCATCAAAGAACTGTGCCCATTCGTTATGATCGGGGCTCGAACGCAGACTGAAAGACTTTATCATCATTTGCTCGAAATCCGTGAGTCTTGCTTTTTCCGAGGGAGGAAAGTTCTCCTTGTCTTCCTCGTCATCGCATAAGTTAATTACACGAGTGTTAGACTTGGTTGCCATCATAGGAGGAGTGGACTCCTGTCTCATGGGCTGAATCTCATTTGGAATATCGATATCTGTCAATGGGCCGCCAAATGAATTCAACTGATTCATGAAATCATTGAGGTCTTGATAATCATCCGTTCCTGTTGGAGTTTGACCCATTCCAGAACCAGAAATAAAGTTCGGAGTAGCTTTTGCACTCCCATTTTGGTTGCGAATCACCTCATTGATAGTCGAAGGTGCATGAGTTGGAGTTGCGAACTTGTGAGCTAAGTTGATTCCTGAAAGTGGTGGTGATGACGAGTGCATGGTAGGCAATGAAAGCAGAGTATCTTCCTTCAGTTTGAGATCCTTCTTGTACTTTTGTTGTTGTAGATATTTTTTGACGACCGCCTCTGGTCTCATGAAGCCCTTATTCCTTAAGAAGAGATAGCACGCATTGCACAAAGGTCCAAACATGCCGTCATAGAGCCTCTTGTCAAAAGTTTTGGCCCTCTGGATATTGAGGTAGCTCGGATGAAACTTCGTTTCAAAGTATCTCCATGTAACAGAATCATTCGTAGCACAGTTCTTGTTGATACATGCAAGGTCGTGATTGTCAGGAAGTTTCGTGCTAGGGATCGTGTGAGTTTTTTTGCTATCTAGATCCTCAAGATCTGGAAGGGACTGAAAATGGTTATCACTAGTTGAGATTATGGAAGTGGACGTTGTATCTCTCTTATCCATGCTAGTCGAATGTACCTGCTTGTATGAATGCTGCTCCATGTAGGGTGAAGATGAACCGTCACCAGCCACATCAAACTCCTCTTCATCCTCCTCGTCGATTATACGAGGGTGTTCATTATATTCAGTATCATCACTGCCCTCGGACAATGCATCTTCGTTAATAGGCGACGAGACCATTGGCTGGAAGCTGGTGACCATGGATCTAGTACGCATGGCCCGTTGAGGCTGGGCTGTGTCCACTGGAGTTTGAACCGAGGGTGTCAAAGGGGCATTAGAACGTCTTCTCTTCCTGGCTGGTTTATCTATGATTTTGGCCAGCAAAAAGGGAGCCAGGTTGAAGCGTTCCAGAATGCTTTTACTGTCGTACTTGGGCACGGCATTCAACTTATCTGCGTTGATAATATTGGAGATCTGTTGGTTTGGCGGATGAATGAAGATGGGAAGCGACTTCGTTCGTGTTGCTTTCATGGCAGCAGACGATTGTGAATAGTTTGAAGCCTTGTTTCTTCGAGACATCATCTGTTGAGCGATTGGCGCCTGTGGCTGGGATTGCTTGGCCATTTCCGACTCAGCGGATTTAGGTGGGTCCACATCGTCGACTTTGTCGATAACATGAAGCTTCAAACGTACTTCTAGTGTCAAGGACGAGGAATTGGCCTTGTCGCCAAACAAAAACGACGCCGAGAGGTTCTGGCAAACACGGCCCGGAATCAAGTGCTGTTTCTGATTGGTGAGCAACGAGGACATCACGCCATTTGCAACAAACGGCTCGTCGGGCTGTTCGGTAACATCCTTATAGTATACCGCATAGTCTTTTGTTTGTAGTCTGAAGTTTTCTGGAGAGCTCTTGACGATTTGCTGAACACAGTCCTTCAAGTCAAAAGCGCCGAGCGTAAGAAACTCCTCTTTGTCGTCGCTGGTGAAGCCGATGGGGATTTGAGCCACCTTGACGGGATACTGGTTCTTGGACCTAGAGAGAAACACCGTCGGACTGTTATCAAAGGAATACAACACCTTCACCTGCATTCGCCGGTAGAGTTGACCGTCGGAGCTCATCTGGAGGGTGAAAGAAATAGTGGTGTTGAAAGAAGAAGAAACAGTAGTTATAAAAAAAAAACAAATGTTATAAAAACATTCGCCTATTCCAAGTGCTATTGACACACTACACAGGTCACTCCAAAGGTAGGTGCTAAGGCAATGGAATGGGTCGCATAGACTCCAACGGTCCGCGTAAACAACGCGACGCGAATGGCTTCGCGGTGGAACCAGCACGCTTGGAGATATTAAAGAGAGAAATCGTTTACAATGAAAGGTTATTTCATGGGATTGTGTTGCAATTGATTAAGAAATGGTGGATTTTATGTTGTTTTTGGAGTTTTTATACAAAGATTTCTAGAGGCGTAGAGTGTTGTCTTGAGGATGGATCCAGTGATTTTGGTTAGGAATCCTGCAGTCGCGATACGATCCATTTCTGTCACCAGGGCAACCTGCAACGAACAAACACCGAAAAAGACAGGAATGGGTCAAAATGAGCAGGATGGAACAGGAGTGGGCAGGATTGGGCCCGCGATCGACAGGAATGGGGAATATCGGTGTGGCTGGCAATGTGGAATTCGGGAAAATGTAGGATTTTGCGTGAAGATCAGTTCGTGTTTTAGGTAGCCAGTGTGCCTACTAGGGCTGCGAAGAGATTTTGGGCATCATTTCCAGAATGGGTATATGGTATGCATTCATGTCGAAGGAATCAATTTGAAAATAATCCTTCTTGCTGTATAAATTGAGCTTTGGATCGAAGATATTAAAGGTCTATAATTTATGTTTTTGAACTTACTCATTCTTTGTTGACCTCAGTACCCTATTAGTCCCATTTTCTTCATAAGCTATTCACTTCTCCAATTTACTCCATTCAGTCCATGAAATTGAACCCCTCTCATATGATCCATAAATTTTGCTCTTCATGTTCAATGGTCTCATTCTACGTCTGCTCGTTCATCTTATCCTTTTTATTTCTTCTATTTACATGTCTCAGGAAAGTCCTACCTGCTTCTTCACTTGTTCAAGATTGCGTGACGCAATCTCTCGGGCCCTATCTGCTCCTCGCCTGCAAATGGCATCAAGATTGGCCCTATCCTCCATCAAAGAGTCATACAATCTTTTCTTGTCTTTGAACTCCTCAACGACCATTTCCGTCACATAATCCTTGAGCTGTTTGTGACTTGTCATCCATGATATATTCTTCACTGTCTCGTCAATCGTATTGTTCTGTATTCCAGCAATGATGTTAACGAGGTTCGACACTCCCGGACGCTTCACTGGATCGAATGTTACTTCGCCCTGAATAGAGTCTGTCACTGCTTTACGGAATTTCCTCGCAATGGTATCTGCATCATCCGTCATGTACACCGATGATGACTGGTCCTTATCAGACTTAGACATCTTTTTTTCTGGATTCCTGAGAGAGAGAATCTTCTTTGTTGGCGTCAATATAGTGGTGGGGAGCGTGAAAAACTCACCGTATGTATGATTGAACGACGAAGCTATGCCTCTGCACAACTCCAAGTGTTGGCTCTGGTCATCACCAACAGGAACATGTGTGGAGTTGTAAAGCAAAACATCTGCAGCTTGGAGTACAGGGTACAACAAAATGCCCGCTTTAGTCTTTCCCATAACCTGTTCTGAGTAAATATTCAGAGTCTCGTCAATCGAGGCTTTCAGCTTCCATTGCGTCATTCTGTTGAGTGCCCCCATACTAGTGATACACGTCAAGATCCAGTAGAGCTCTGAGTGCTCAGGTACACTCGACTGGTGGAAAAGAATACACTTGTCTGGGTCGATTCCAGAACTGAGAAGACTTGCCATGGCGCCGTATCTGTTCTCCAAGAGGTCACCAGCAGCAGGAGCTTGGGTCAACGAATGAAGGTCGGCGGTTCCGAAAATACAATCGACTCCTTCGGGAGACTTGTCGATGATTTGTTTCCAGTTTCTCACTGCGCCTAAGTAGTTTCCAACATGGATTTTACCAGTTGGTTGGATCAACGAAAAGATCCTGGAGCCACGGGGAAATTTTGGAATGGTTTCTACCGTAGCCACCGTGCTAGCAGCACGCACAAACCGGCGTGCACACCCTGTTTTCACCATATCAAGTGGGTAGTCGTTAGTTGTAGAAGGTTGGCTGTTGAGTCGCAGAGAGGTGCAGGGAATCGAACCATACGGTTAGTCTACAATATTTATGCACAATGAACAATTCGGATCTGTCTCTTTAGTCTTGGTGTGAGTAGAACTATTGTACAATTAAACTATTTATGCAAGTGGTTGGATATGGCATAGCGGGCCATAGGGTACCTCGACTGACGCAGACAGTTATCTGTCTCAGCTGGTGGGACCCTTAGACTCATCGCTGAGAAAGCCTCCGCTGGTGTTATTAATGTCTATTCCATACCCTGTAAGCCTCTTTACAAGTTTTCCCCTTTGCAAGTTTCTCCATCTATCGACTTTGGAGTACTCGTGCACTTTGAATCCAAACACTCGGGGAACATATGTTTCCTTGCTGTGGACTGGGATGGCATGGGGGAAGTTTTGGAAGAACATGGCAGGGAAAGATGTTCCAAAATACACTCCATCGACCACCGCATGTCTTCCGGACTTTGGGTTATACAAGTCCTCGCACTTGGCACAATATAGTTTGACGGCGTCCACTCTAGGTTGATCGCTCAACCCCACAGGCAACAAAGGATGCAATTGGCAGTGGACCCTGGGGCAATAGCCAAAATCTCCATTCTTATATTTTTCGAACATTTTATTCAACCCACGTTGAGTTAAAATGTACCTAGCATGAATCAATCCGTATAATATTCTTGCATTGAGCTCCAATGCGTCTCTGTGTTCTTCAGCCTGCAGCTCGATGTCCACCATATCAGTGATTATATCAACAAGCGTAGGCATCTTGCTCACCTCCTGGTTCAACCCCGTTAGGTTGAAACGGTCTCGGATGTAGTCATCGTCGATATCGCAAAAATACTCGTTGCCTTTGATGCCCAAGAACAAATCTATCCAGTACTCAGTGAAGTCCGAGCTGGAGTCGGTGTACTGCTCGTTTCCGTGATTATGATCACCTGTATTTGCCATGATGATTGGTTGATGTATTTGCGAAGAAGGATCAAGTATTAGGTTTGGTGGAGGTGAGATGTTTTTTGTCTTTCCCCTAGTAGGTTTGTATGAAGGAGATGAACTAGGGAATCTACTACCTAGCTGAGTAGAGGTCTTGTGGGGGAATTACGGATATAAAAATGTTGTAAGTATCTCATGTGGAAGTTTTAATGTTGTTTTTTATCTTTTTATTGAGAGTGATTGTTCTTCTAGATTTTTTTACATGGAATTTATGTTCTCATTATTTGATGATAACAGCAAAAAAATGGGAAAATGCTCTCGCATCAGTGGCATGTTAGAAAATATGGAAACATAGATAGAGGTAAGGAAAAGCACACTAAAGAACATGATTGTTTGAGATGTTTTCAAAGAAGATGAATGGACTCACAGGGTATAACCATAGAAAAGAGACTCAGAATTTTCCACTCAAGTACATTTGAACTTCAAGCCACCATCATGTATACCCATACAAAGAATACATAAAATCAATTATGCAGTAAAACTTCCATCTGCTCAATCTTGAAAATGCACAAATGCAAGTATCATACTCTGGTTAATGCAATTTTCTCTCTCCAGTTTCAAACCCCTACTTAGAAACTTATAGACTTTTGCAACTATTCCCCAGTGAACGCTGAACAAAGTGCAGGTTTGGGTCCCTACAGTCAAGTCGGCTTTCAACTACTTCTTACTCAAATCCAATGAAGTTAGTTGTCTTTCCTCAAGTACTTCACGATGGTGAAGCCCATACCGTGGACATCAATTCGTCCAATACTTGGGTGGCTACAGGCGGAAAGGACCTGTCTATCAACATCTGGAACTACCTGGATGTCGCCAACATTGCTTCATTCGACAGAGAAGCGTTAGTCCAGATCGTTCCCCAACGCCAGATCAAGATTCATGATAGCACAGTGAAAACCATCAAATGGTCTCCAACAGATGAACACGTGTTTATCTCTGGCAGCACGAAGGGCCAACTCTTCGTCTCCAACATCCAAAATAACACCAATAGACTTGTTTTCCCATGGCCAGCCATAAAGGACGCAAACAGCCGACCCATTATAGACGGTAGCTGGTCAGCGGATGGCCGGCTTTTCGCATGGTGTACTACTGATGGAAAGGTGCATTTGTTTGACATGATCAAAGATACTTACCAGGAACTCACTGCCAATACCAGTGAAGGGAAGGTCACTATACAAAGAAGCATAGCTTTTGATCCTACAAACAACTACTTCGTAACCGTTGGTGACGACACCTTTGTCAATGTCTACCAGTACCATTTTGATTCCAACGGCAACTATCAATTTAAGATCTTGAGTAAGGTGTCCAAGTTGATGAACAACAATGCCACTGTCACTTCAGGAATCAACTACCGAAGAGTCTCTTGGTCCTGTGATGGCGAGTATTTTGCTGTCTCAAACGCGAGCAAGCAGCTGTCAGCACTCATCTCTCTACTATCGAGGTCTCTTAGCTGGGGCAATAAAATCAGCTTAGTGGGCCATGAAATGGCGTGTGAGGTGGTGAAATTTGCTCCGAAGTTGTTCCAGGCCAATAGCCCAACTCTTCTGGTGCCTGTGGAAGAGACTCATCTATTTCATGTGATTGCGTCCGCTGGTTCCGATATGACCCTTGTGCTATGGAACACAACGAAAGACTCCCCCATGTTTATCTTGAAAGACTCAGTATCCAAACCCGTCACTGATTTGGTTTGGGACAAATCCAGTAGCAAGTTGTTTTTCGTCTCTTTGGACGGCCACCTTGGCGTGGTTCAATTTGACGTAAACGAATTGGGATATCAAGCAAGTGAAGAGGTGGTGCAAAAACTCAAAGACTCGCAAAATAATCTCATCAAGCCATTTTCCCAGAAAACTGAGATTGATAGTTCAGCATCGAAAAAGTCAAAATCCCTGGTGGAGATTGTTGACGAGGAGCAGGCTATCAACATCAAAGAGGCGTTCGAATTGAAGGAGAAAAAGAAGGAGCAGCTCCAAGAGCAGAAGGAGAATGTCACCGATGTCGAGGAGACAAAGAAAGTAGACAGCTATGTCGCAGGAGATATTACTCCAGTCGTTTTAGATCCAAGCGAGAATATCGAAGATGAAGATGATATTTTGGGATCTGCAATGACAGATAGAGCAACGAACGTCAACGAAGAGGCCGACAACACACCCAAAGTCACAAAATCGAAAACCTCCAAGCCGTCGAAGTCGCAAACACCTCAAGCTCAGAAAGTAACTACTAAAGATGGAAAGAGACGCATCCAACCAGTGCTTATCTCCAATGGTCAAAGCAAAACACCCAAAAGCCCAATTACTACCTCCAGCGTCTCCGGAAATCGTGGATTGAATGGATCAAAAACTGCAAAATCATTAATGGAGTTCGATAAACCTTCTTACTCTGTTTCTGAGGAACTTCAAAAGGAAAATAAAAGATATAAGGCTCAAGATGAATCAGGAGCAAACAAGAAGGTGAAAAGGGACTTAGAACCGGTCAAGTTTGTGGGGACCGTAGTTGTTAACCCTAGCACGACGTTCGCCAAAGTCAGGTTATCTATACCCAAGACTAGAATGTCGTTTAGACTTACTTCCAGAGTATCAGGTCTGTCATTTTCTCTTGACATCAAGAATGGACAAGGAAATGAAACAGTTCCTACAAGAATAACCTATTTCAAGAACGAACAACAAGTATGGTGCGACTTCATTCCACGGTACATCCAGCTTGCCACTGAAGGAGACAACTTCTGGGCCGTTGCCACTGCTGACGGACAAATTATCACATATTGCCATACGTCAGGTATGAGATTTCTTCCGCCAATTGTTCTTGGCTCTCCTATTTCATTTTTGGAAAGCCATAGTAAGTATCTCATGGCTGTGACGTCGCTTGCTGAAATTTTTGTTTGGGACATGGAAAAGAAGAAACTACACACCAGCTCACCAGCATCACTTGCTGCCTTGTTGGATCTTAACAATAAGTTTCAGGAAGATGTTTTGAGCAAGGCAGATAATATTACAATGTGTAGTATTACCTCCAGAGGCATTCCGCTTGTGACCATTTCCAATGGTTCTGGATATCTCTTCAATCTTGATATGGAAACATGGCATACAGTTTCTGAGGCATGGTGGGCGTTTGGTTCGCATTATTGGGACTCAATAACTGATGATAAAATGTCTTCAGAACCCAAGATGGCTAAAATTCTCGGCAAGGAAGAAGAATCCTCCATTTTGGGCCTCTTGGAACACAGAACAAACGAGGAGATATTACGAAAAAGCAGAGTTGGTCGAGGTAAATACTTCAACAAGATCTCCAAGAACATGATTATGAAAGAGGGATTTGAGAGTCTTGAGAACAACATCTCTTTATCTCATTTAGAGAATAGGATGCTATGTTGTGAGCTTTTAGGCGAGAAGAAGGACTTCCATGATTTCTTGATCACATATACCAAACGTATATGCGAACTTGGGCTCAAAGCGAAGCTATTTGAGACATGTCAACAACTTTTAGGACCAACCGAGGGTTCTGAAGCTATTGAAAATGGTGGTGATACTGATAAGATCTGTGGTTACGACAGGAAGGAATTACTCAAAGAAATCATCTTATCTTGCGCAGACAACCGAGATGCACAGCGGATTTTGGTACACTTCAGCAAAAAATTGGGCATCATCGAAAATGACTACCCATGAAATAGTTTTCATAAAAGTTTATAGAGTACCTTACTAATCCATGACTTTCAAGGGTATGGGACCTGGAGAGTTAGCATTTTCGTGCAGGTTTATAGATGAAAGATCTCGATTTGCTCAGATAGTGTTCAACAATCTCGATAATGGTAAAGCTTTTGAAATCGATCCCAGCACACTCAGACAAAGCTTGGTCGGTGAGTTCTCATCAGACGCTACCATTGTTGGCCACTGCGTCAAGTGATAAGACTAGTAAGATCTTCAAGCTTTCCAAAGAGCAGAATTTCCCACTTATCGGAAACTTGGAAGAAACTCACAAAAGATCAGTCAGAACCGTCAGTTTCAAGCCCCCTCTCTCATCTTCTGAATCCGAATTTGTTGATTTACCCGCTTTGGCTTGCGGCTCCTTTGATTCTACCATCTCAGTATGGGGTATTGACGAACCCGAAGAATTACTCGACAATGAGGAAGATTTGGGCGAGTACGAAGACCAGAGAGCCGCAGAGGCAAGAAAGAAGAGAGAAATCGATATTTTGACAAGTGCATCGAATGAATGGAATCTTATGGCCTTGATTGAGGGCCATGAAAACGAGGTCAAGGCTGTAGCATGGAATAAAACGGGTAATTACTTGGCCTCGTGCTCGAGAGACAAAACCATTTGGATTTGGGAGACAGATGCTGAAACCTTAGAGGAATTTGAGTGTATTTCTGTGTTAAGTGACCATGAACATGATATCAAGCATATAATATGGCATCCTAAGATGAACTTGTTGGCCAGTTCTTCGTACGATGACACCATCAGATTGTATAAGCAGGACGACGACGACGAAGATTGGTCATGTGTTGGAATTCTCAATGGCCATGATGGTACAGTGTGGTGTTCATCCTTCGAAAACCCTGACTGCAGTGTTGCATCCAAGGACAAGATCAGATTAGTGTCTGTATCTGACGACTTGACTGCTCGTGTGTGGGTAAGCAATGCCAGTCCTACTGAAGATGAAGAGGAGAAGGGTACTGGAATTCCTAGCTCCATAAAGCACCGTAGCAGCGAAATGGAGTGGGAGTTGCAGAGTATTCTTCCGGAAGTTCATAAGTATGCTATCTACTCTGTGTCATGGTCACCAAAGAGTGGTAGAATCGCCACAACAGGAGCCGACGGCCAAATTGCTGTGTACAAGGAAACGAATGGAGTATGGGAAGTTGAAAGTGTTCACAAATCATCGCATGGAGTATATGAAATCAACTGTGTTTCGTGGTGTACGTTGAGCAATGGCGAAGAGGTACTTGTCTCGGCCGGAGACGATGGCTACATTAACATATGGGAGGCATGATATAACATTTAATAGAATAAGACTAGAATATCAATCCTATAAGGATTACGGACCCAAAAACGCCAATCAAGATCATCAAGCAGCAGATCATGCGGCCACCAGCACGCTTCTGATAACGCTCAGCTTTTCTTAACTCTCTGGACGCACCTTGCACATCTGTTTGGTAGCTAAGGATGTTATCCTCGATATTGTCAATTTGAAACTGCTGTTCCAGAATGATGTCTTGTAAATTCAGGAAGATCTCATTGATTTCTTGAGTATCCTGGGATATCTGCTGAATTTCACGCTCTCTCTCCTCAATAAGCAATGTCTGCTGCTCGAGTTCTTCTGCATTGATCGGCTCATACTCTATCTGGACCGATTGCTGGGCTTGGGCCCCTGGCTGGGTCTCGGTGCCTGTTTCAAGGGCAGGATTGTTGGTGATATCCCCAACATACTGTTTCTGCAATGCCTCGAACTTCGATTGGAGCTTTCTGAACTGTGTCAAGCTAGTCAGGATGATGTTTACCGAAATAGATTCCTTCTGCCGGAGATATTTGATAGTATCCTCATCTTCGTGGTTATTCTCGCACTGAGTTAAGTAAGCGTTAAGTTTCTTGGTTGACTCGCTGATTTTCTTGAAGCCCGCTGTACACTTCGAGGACAATTCCGATATTTTCTGAGCCATCTTGGCCGCCTTGAGTTGATGATCAGCATCCGCATACTGTAAGGTTTGGTCGTATTGCTGTATAAGGCTTCTAATCGAAACTAGGTAATGATTATTGATGTTGTATAGACTATTATCTATAAGCTGCGAGAGGCTATCAAACTCGGGAAAATCCGTGTAGTGAGTTGAAGCTGAGTCACCCCTTTCCAAATCATCGTTGGGTAGCTGGTTGAAAGACATTAATGGTTGGGAATAGATAAAGGTCACTAATAAGAGATAGTATCGCTTCTATGTACAGTCGTGGCGGTGCCATCAATGCTAGATGTAGATATCTCCTAGCTTCAAACGGTGACTTTCTAGCATTATAGACATTGTCCAATTATATTGTTCTAAGTTTTAATGTTTCTTTTCTATAGCTAGCAGAGGTTTATTGGATCCAAGCTTGTAGATCTAGGTTTATCTTAGCATCTTACAGTTTCTAATTGGAGTCGATCTATGGCTGTTAATTAATCTATAATCCCTCTATAAGTTAGGTCTAGATAGTCACTCCTCCTCCTCGTCAAACTTGGCAAGACAGTCCAAGGCTGCCATGCATCCAGTACCAGCAGAAGTGATGGCCTGTCTGTACTTCTTGTCCTGAACGTCACCAGCAGCAAACACAAATGGAACAGAAGTCTCGGTGGTACCAGGAACAGTCTTGATGTAACCGGTTTCGTCGGTGTTCAACTGGGAAGCAAACACCGAAGTGGCAGGAATGTGGCCAATGGCGTAGAACAAACCGTTGACTGGAAGCGAAGAAGTCTCCTTGGTCTTGTTGTTGATAATATCGAGACTAGACAACAACTTGCCGTCACCCTTGGCTTCAAGGGCCGAGGTATTCCACAAGATCTCAACCTTCTCATGGTTCATGGCTCTCTTCTGCATAATTGGAGAAGCTCTCAAAACGTCTCTTCTCACAAGTAAGTACACCTTGGAGGCATACTTGGTCAAGAACAAAGCCTCTTCACAGGCAGAGTCACCTCCACCAATGACGGCCAATGGCTTGTTTCTGAACATAGGAATAGCTCCATCACACACTGCACAGGCAGAGATACCTTGCTGCCAGTACTTGTCCTCACCAGGGATGTTCATTCTCTTAGCAGAGGCACCGGTAGCAATGATAACGGCATCGGTAGTAATTGGCTCGGCATCCTCGTTCCATTCAGTCCACAACTTGAATGGTCTTTGAGAAAGGTCAACCTTGGAGATGGTCTCGGTGATAATTTCCGTACCGAATCTCTCGCTCTGTGCTCTCATGTTATCCATCAAACCGGTTCCGGAGATTCCCTCTGGGAAACCAGGGAAGTTCTCAATATCTGTGGTGGTGGTCAACTGGCCTCCGGCAGCGATACCGTTAGCCAACATACCTTCGTACATGGTTGGCTTGACCTCAGCACGGGCAAGGTAGATGGCGGCAGTGTGGGCGGCAGGGCCGGAGCCGACGATTGTGACTTTGTGGTGGACCATTCTGGCTAGTGGGGAAAAGACTTGTAGTTTAGACTTGAACATGTAAAAAAGTGCCAGCGATCTCGCGACTTATATATCTGTAGGCCATCGTGGGTCTAGCCGCGGTCAATCGACAAATCTGGACTGCAGATAACTCGAGCTATTACTAACCCTATCTCAAGACCGGGTTCGGGTATCATGTGGAGGAAGGCTGGACTTAGATGATGACTGAAGGGAGATTGCTAATGACGTGGATCTGGGCTCTAATCTTCGATACTAAATGCGATACAACCGTTTATTAATCCGATTTCTTAATCCGATGTTATTGATCCGACATTATTCATCCGATATTTTTAATCCGATGTCTTAGTTTTTCCTAGTTTGATTAGTGATTTGTCTATGTGGTTGTTCTATTTGATAGTCTCACTCTGGTCACTAATCATGCTGGTCATCAATAAAGTCCATTAATAAGGTGGTCACTTCATTTCATTGTTGTATGTGAACCACAGTTGTCTAGAGGTCACTATTTTATATATTTTCTCTATTTTCTTTGACTTATCAATTTTTGTTCGCTATCTCTTATTTTATCTCTTTCGTTTAGTATGCTCACTTGATTGAGATTTTATGCTCGCTAAAATGAGTGAGACCGATTGATCTTACCCACAATTCAGATCATTATTTTCGAAATTTGAAAATTACATAGGCTCCTCTTTAGTTTCCTCACTTGACACACTCATGCCAGTTCAATTTTTCGGCCACCTCTCTCCGTCGCTTCCTCACTTTCTCTACATGAGTTCATCTTTATCTTCACCTCCATATCATCAAGTCTACATACTTAATAGCTCCAACACTCTCAATAAATCATGTTCTTAACTCACATACCACTCTCCACATCTTTATGTCCTGAAATCCTAATATTTTCCTAATATTCCGATCCAGATCTATATTAAACAGCCTGCTGCTTATCCTAATACAAAACTCGTTATTACCGGAGAGTGCTGATATTTAGGATTAAGTAGTACATTGGTAAGAAACCACTGAAGGCCCTTACGCCTGGTCTCAAGCCACAGATCCAGAAGCCACATCCGCTGCATACTGAAATTATCCTTAGGCGGAAGCAAAGGAAAATTGTCCTTCGGATACTCCTTGACTAATTTGGCCCGAAATGCTTCAATGTCACTGTATCGCCGATAAAGCACAATCAGCGAGTACTTGGCATCGTCAACCACTATTCGGATGGCCCAAACCACGTACAGGCCACTACCATCGCCCTCTATTAGATGGTAATCGCCCACTAACACATCGGTGATGTGGGACGTAGATGAGAAATGCTCATGTCCACTTGCCTGGTCTACAATCTGGATGGGTACCGGAGCGATGGAGGCCAATGTCGGGTTCTGTTTTCGATTCGCCATAGATACTCTGATACTTGTTCCACCAACAATTCTTCGCAAGAATTCTTATTCTCTTTCCTTATCTGAGACTTATGACCTTTTAGCAACTGGGAGGTGGAGATGCCTGAGCAGGACGGTATCCTGCACCACCTCCATCGCGATACCTACTATTGATCACACTTAACTTATCCTTATCCTCCATAATGGATCCTATAGCCTCGAAGTATCCATACTGGAAGAGGGTCCTTCACAAGTTTCAGAGCCGGAGGGATATTCCCTTTCGCAAAAAGTTTTTCATGGGCTATGATCTCCATGGGAATACCTACTGGGAGTTCACGGTCGATGGGAACATGCAACGATTGCGTCGTAAGCTCGAACCTTACCAGGAAATGATCTTTAAAGCAGACTACTTCGACACGATTCCTCCTCAGTGGCTCCAGTGGCTCAGGAGGACAAGAAACGAGGCTCCTACATTGCAGGAGCTCATTAATGACCAGATCAGGCAACAGAGAATCAAGGTTTTGGCCCAACAAGCAGACCAGCGGTGGTACATGGAGAAAGAGCGTCTTGAGAACGATCAGAGGCTCAAATTAGATGCGGAATTGAAAAAGGTGGAGGCAGAGAAGAAGAAGTTTGAAGAGGAGTCGAAGATTCTCAAGGAATTAGCAGCCAAAGAACAGAATCAAGTACAAACCAATCAGCAAGCGGACCCATGGGCTGAGGCAGATGCAAAAGCGAAGTCTGATCATAGTCCTATCGAGTCGTCATTTATCAAACCCAGAAAATAATTTTTCACAACTTGTACATACAATGCAATTTAACTTCTATGTAATTTCAGCAGCCTATTACAGGCTCAAGTAGCCTCACCAACCTATAAAAGCTTGACCAACAACTGTGCACCCTTGTTGTCCTTATCCTTGGCCAAATCCTTCTTGATGCTCTTCAATGCCTTGGTGATGTCCTTGGCCTTAGACTTATCCAGAAGGGCCAAAACTTCGTACACAGCGAGAACAACGAATGCACCTTGGCCAACAACCCAGTCATTAATGGCCCTCTCATCCAACAATGCATCTGCACTTCTCTGGGCAAAGTCAGTACCCACGGATGGAATGTGAGTGTCGTCTGCAGCGACGACCTTCTTAGCTTCGTTATCCCACTTGAAGTCTCCACCTTGGATCAATGCCTTCAAGGATCTCGAGAAGAATGGTGTTTTGTTGAGCAAATGGTGATCCTCCAAGATGTCGCCGTTAAAAGTGAGTTCGAAAATGGCATCAACCAATTGTGGTCTCAACTCTTGGTTGACCTCTTCCACATCAGTCTTTGTAAGAATCAACTCAGTGATGAACTGGGCTGCAAGGTTCACGGAAATGAGAGAGGTGAATGCAGTGGCACTGTCTGGTTTTGTGGTTTCCAAAATAGCCTTGTAAAGCAATGGCAAGGCTCTACTTTGCAACTCCTCTCTTCTCTGGTCCTGAGGCTTCTTGGTGGTCTTAGCGTAGGCCAAAGCCTCGTATTTGGCAAATTGGTCTCTGGTGGTGGGTGGGAAAAACTTTGGGTCCAAGCCATTGAGCAAGTACAAAAGTGGTCTTCTGGAGAATTTGCCTTGAATGAGTTCTGGAACGAGTTCGGTGGTGAACAATTCAGCACTAAAGTTCTTGTGCACCAAGACGGTATCATCAACAGTCATGTATAAAGTGATCAAGACTGAGTTACCGTACTCGTTCTTGATCAACTCCTTACCGTGTGTCTTCAAAGATCTAATGATGACCTTTCTTTCTTTGGCGTTAGCCAAAGCAATGAGAGTGGATGCAACCTCAGAACCCTCTTGAGTGTGGACGAGTTCAGCGAACTGTTCGGCCAACAACTCAATGAATTCTCTGATTGCGGACTCGTTCTTCTCCACATCAGCGGTCAAAACAGAGACGTACTCCTTCATGGCAGCGTGTAAGATCTGGAAACCTGTGGATCCCTTGTTGACGGAAGCGGTGATGGTTCCAGCTAAGTTGGCCATGATCAATTGTCTCTTCTCGGCAGACTCGTCAACCACCTCGTTGATGGTCTTACCCTTTCCGGAGTCCTTGAAAACAGCATATTCAGCACCCCAGAACTCTCGAAGCATCTGCTGCTTCTGGGCTGCTGTAGAGTACAACACAAACAAGTCCTCCACCACGTAAGCACCCTCTTTGTGTCTCATGAGCTTACGCAACTTACCGTGGAGCTCATTGATGATCACCTCACGCGACTCTTTGGAACCATAATGCAAGAGCTTGACCAACAAGAACTTACCGTAGGAAGAGGTGGCTAACTTGTAGTAGTTACCCTTCAAGTCGTTGACGATGGCATCTCTTCTGTCAGCGGAGGCGTACTTGACCAAGGTCTGCACCACACGAGAAGAATCGTGCTTCATCACCAAGTCATCTATGACGTCCTTGGACAATTCCCAGATCTCGTCACACAACTTGTCACGAACCTGTTTTGGAGGGGTTGGCTTCTTGACTCTCAACTTCTCCCACAACGACTTAATTCTCTCAACCTCCACACCAGACTTTCTCTTCAACTTTCTCTCAGCAAGTAACTTTCTCTGTTCAGCATGTTGCTCAGCAGAAGACTTCTTGTTTGGGTCAGCCACCTTTCCTTCACTGTCATCTTCATCGTTGTCGTTGTCGTCGTCACTTTCAGCGTCATTAGCGTTGTCTTTTTCAGACGAATCGTCTCCATCCAAGTCATCAAGTTCATCCTCGTCGTCGTCGAGTTTGTCCAACTCATCTTCAGAAGAGTCTGAAATGTCGCTGGAATCAAGGCCCTCTGAAGCAGATTCATAAATGGTGGCCTCATGCTCCGACTCATTCTCACTCTCAGAAGGAGGTTGGGCAACGGTTTTGGCCTTTTTGGGCAGCTTGGTGCCTGCAACAGCAGCAGAACGCTTGGTACCTTTAGCCATTGTAGATTAGTTTGTGAAATTAATGCAATGAGCTGAAAATAGTGAAGTGCGATGAGATCAGGTGCAGGTGCGAAGTTTGGACACCAAGTTCGGATGAATATGATGGTAATTTTGCATGCTTTGGAAAAATTAAATGGTTTGGATTTTAATTGGACAAGGAAGAAGAGCCCGTGAAAGAAAGGAAAAAAAAAGTTCTTGAAAAAAATCCTGGTAAACCTTTTTTGAATCTTGTCCTGATCCCTACACTGTTCCATAATATTCTTACACAATGTCAAGTCCCTCTACAAATGAGTACTGAAAACCATCCATTATAAATCCAAAAATGAAAAATACCCACAATATAATACATAATATAAATCCATCAAACACTTCTCTACACAATCGTATGGAAGTGCCATAATCGGAATGTGGTTGTCAGGAAACCACTTGGGTCCCAATAACCAACCACGAAACAAGAATCAAATTGAATTAGAACAAGTGTACCAACAACATCCTTTGCAAGCAACATGCATTGAAACAGTCACCGAAACTCTTTCATAAACCTTAAAGTAGAATGTACCTAAAGTTTGCATCTTGTCACCTAAACTTGGTGCTTTGCCTAAGCAATACACTCCACGTACATTAGTGTATAGTGCCACTAGGTTCTGCGACCAGGTGCAAGCGTGGAAAGAAGATGGTGACAAAACAAAACACAGAATACTCCGACGTGAAGTCTCCAAGGGGAAATAATCGTCGCTATTTATTCTTTTACAGTGGCTGACAAGAACAGAATGTTACGTAATAGCCGAGATGAATTCTGGAGCTAGACTATCGGTATTCGAGACGAATGCAGGTGCAACTTTCCTATCGTGTAGTGAGACCAGTGTTCAATACCCAAGACAGCTTGTACATTTGAAATCTGTCGTGTCGGGGCAAAATCCAACAGGGAAGAGCCCTACGGAGAATCTTCTAAGTATTCCTACGGTTTCCTTTTTTTTTTTTTTTTTAATAGAAGAGGAAATCCCTGGTATCATAGTAGCGTCGAGTCAACTTTGCCTACTATCATAGTAGTGCGCACTGTGTGTCAGGATAAGGAGAATAGCCTCGTCTAACGAAATGACCATTCTTCGAAAGAAGGAGGGCATGGACGTGTAATACACGTCAACAAATGCATCGAATAAACGGGTCAGATTCCAATCTCTGAAACATTCAGGCAAGAAACAGTGATGGTGGGGTGTTCTGATCTTGACCCCACTGACCTGTCTGGTACTTCCCCCAGACTTGGTTGTCACACCCGTGCACCACCACCCATTATTCAGCAAGATTGATTCTCCAGATTTCATTCTACTTTACTAAGCCATCAAACCGAAGAGCAAAATATACTGAAGATGTTACGTACGCTCACCAGATCTACATCAAAACATACCAGAACACTTCTTAGGCCCGCATCTCAGTTCACTCGTTTCCACTCGTCTGGAAGCTCGCCAGTGACTGAGGTCAGAGACTTGAAGCAATTCGCATCGATTGTTGCCAACAAGGAGAAAGCTACTGTGGTGGATTTCTATGCTACTTGGTGTGGTCCATGCAAGGCAATTGCTCCTGTTTTTGATGCTTTGGCCGAGAGAGTTCCGGAGGCTCAGTTTGCCAGGGTGGATGTTGATGGAGCAGAGGACGTTGCACGTGAGTACGGAATCACTGCCATGCCCACCATCATGTTTTTCCAAGATGGAGAGAAAGTCGACACTGTTGTCGGTGCCAACTTGCCCAAGATGGTGAAGTTGATTGAGCAATATTCTGGAGTTGATGTCAAGCTGAGATGATCACCGTCAATTTATTCCTTAAGTAGATAGTTTCAAACGACAAAAAAAAGAAAAATATAAAACTACGTAATACCTCAACAATGCTTATGAAATTACCAAATTCAAAAATCGTTAATATCAATAAAAATCAATACATTCTTCACTTCCTATTATTTTAACAATAACGTTGTCTCCAGTTTGCGCACGTGACCAAACTCGCCCAGTACAGTGTACAGTGGCGATCTTAAACTCATATTCACCACAGAAACATCATCTACAATGGTATGTAAATCATCGTTTCTCGATCCTCCATTCATTTACTAACTCCTCAGGGACAAGGTGCGTCAGGTATGCCCGGAGGCGGTGACTTCGGTAAGAAAAAAGACGATAAGAAGAAGGAGAAACCAAAGTACGAACCGCCAGTGGAATCAAAGTTTGGTAAGAAGAGAAGAAAGGGCCCAGACACGGCCGTGAAGCTCCCAAGTGTATATCCAAGTACGAGATGTAAGTTGAAGTTGTTGAAGTTGGAGAGAATTAAGGACCACTTGTTGTTAGAGGAGGAGTTTATTGCCAATCAGGAAGCATTCCAGCCCACTGAAGCCAAACAAGCAGAAGAAAGAGAAAAAGTCGATGAATTAAGGGGCTACCCCATGTCGATTGGTACATTAGAAGAGATTATTGATGATGACCACGCCATTGTGTCGAGCACGGCTGGTTCCGAGTACTATGTGTCTATTTTGTCATTTGTCGACAAGGGCCTCTTGGAGCCCGGATGCTCGGTTCTTTTGCACCACAAGACTGTATCGATCGTGGGTGTTTTGCAGGACGATGCAGACCCCATGGTCTCTGTGATGAAGTTGGATAAATCACCTACAGAGTCCTATGCTGACATTGGAGGTTTGGAGCTGCAGATTCAGGAAATCAAGGAGGCAGTCGAGTTGCCCTTGACCCACCCGGAATTGTACGAGGAAATGGGTATCAAACCTCCAAAGGGTGTCATCTTGTACGGTGCCCCAGGTACCGGTAAAACCTTATTGGCCAAGGCTGTTGCCAACCAGACTAGTGCTACGTTCTTGAGAATCGTGGGATCTGAATTGATCCAGAAGTATCTCGGAGATGGCCCAAGATTGTGTAGACAGATCTTTCAAATCGCAGGCGAATTAGCACCTTCCATTGTGTTTATCGACGAGATTGACGCCATTGGTACGAAAAGATACGACTCCACTTCCGGTGGAGAGAGAGAGATCCAAAGAACCATGTTGGAGTTGTTGAACCAATTGGACGGTTTCGACGATAGAGGAGATATCAAGGTCATCATGGCCACTAACAAGATCGAGTCATTGGATCCTGCTTTGATCAGACCTGGAAGAATTGACAGAAAGATCTTGTTTGAGAACCCTGATTCCAACACAAAGAAGAAGATTTTGACGATTCACACTTCTAAAATGAGCTTGGCTGATGATGTCAAGCTAGACGAGCTTGTGACGTCCAAGGACGATTTGTCTGGTGCAGACATAAAGGCCATGTGTACGGAGGCAGGATTGCTAGCCTTGCGAGAGAGAAGAATGCAAGTCAAGGCAGAGGACTTCAAGGTGGCCAAGGAGAGAGTGCTCAAGAACAAAGTGGAGGAGAACCTCGAGGGCTTATATTTGTAGAGAGGTGGAACATAATATACATACAAAAGTGGAAGAAACTGATAGAATTTTATGATTCAACACATGTTCATTCATATTGACCATAATGGTCGGTTTGATCATATTTAATCATCGTTAGTGGCCTGCAAGAAACGGAGAATGAACAAGAAAAGATTCAAGATGTCCAAGTACAAAGTTATGGTTGCTGGAATCTCGTCATCAAGGAATGACGTCTTCATGATCATCTGAGTGTCTACCAAGATGTAGCCACTGAAAATAACCGCACCAATACCTGAGTAGAGTTTTTCCATCCCACTGGAGTGGTTTGGGATGAACATAAATACGAAACCCCAGCAAATAAGCGCCCAGAGACCGACACTGAGAACACCTTGCCAGCTTGTAAAGTCATACTTCGTCTGAAAGGCAAACGCAGTGAGACCAATGAAAACCAAGAGCGTGATCAACACGGCCTCCACCAAGATGTTACTTTCTACCATGGCACATGCGAGGCCAATGGTGTAGGCTTCACAAAGGGTGAAACCACTCAACAAGACCAAATTGATGGGGTAAGAGCGAGCCTTGAAGTATGTTGCAATCATGAAGCCGAAAACACCCACCATGGCAATGAAAAACAACCACATGTTGTTGAAGCACCAATTCTGGACGCCTGTGCTCAGTTTCATGATGTAGCCGACCACCAACGTGGCCATGACTTGCATTGTGAGCAAAGCATACACCTTTCTAAGGAAGAGTTGTCTGATAGGCAATTCGCAGGACGCAACCGTCACCGAGTACTTGAAGTCATCAGGGAGATGGTCACCAGAAGTTCTGGGCACCTCGGGTTGGCCGTAGGCGGGAGGGGCAGATGGCAACTGAGAGTAAGACATTAGTGTGAGAAGCAAGAGTGGCACACTATGGGGTACTTATATGTACTTACAGGAAGTTTCTGCAGGCATGTGTGACAAGGCATCTTGAGAGATAACAAGATGAGGGATGAAGAAAAGCCAAGCTTGGTTGATTATTGAAAAGGGATCATGTGGTGAAATTTACATCTGTCGTACTTACAAAATTTTCTTATTCTATCATTTCATGATGTTTGTGTCCATCCTATAGTCTTTACTTACCAACCTTGTTCCCATGGTGCGCATCGAAAGTTCCGCAAAGAAAGTTCCATGCCTTTCCTGTCAGATGCCTTTCCGGTCAGAATAACCCAGTGATGAGCTCATCGTCCGAATCTGTAGCGTCCGTCTTTTCATGGCTATGTGGCCCTATTCCATTGGACTCATTACCCTCAGGGTTCTCTCCCTTCTCCTCGTCAAGCAGTGGAGGACACACCTGTAGGCCAGTTTTGAGACGTAACACTACGGCGTCCTTAAATGCGACAGTCTTTCGACACATGGGACATAGACCCACCCCTTTGCGACCTCTGGTCTGGCCGCGGGCTGAAGATGCTGATAGACTCCGCTGGAGACACTCCAAGCAATAGACGTGACCGCAAAGCGTGGCGGTGGCGTTGGTGATCTCATCGAAACAGATGGGACACTCGGCCTGGGCGAGTTTCTTGACAACCTTTGGCGGTGCCTTTGCAATGAGCTGCTGAGTCAGTTTGCGGAACTCAAGCACCTCCACATCGTCGTCGGGCTCTTCATCGGACGAGATGCTGATGACGTATGGTTCGGTCATGTTGGGGAGATGGAAATCAACCAGAATTGATCTGATGAGTAAACTTAAAAGAAGTAGATTTGACAGCTGTAAATCCAAGAGCAGCTGGGCAAAGAGTAGCTAAGTGACTGATCAAAAAGTGACTGACAATTTAATCCCAGATTAATAAATCACAAAGATTCCCAAGATTGAAAGATCAGAAAGAGCCAGTCGTGACTTTCAACTTGACTAATCTAAATACTGAGGTTCAGAAACTGGTACTGAAAGGTCTGGCACAGAAGGTCCTGCGCTAAGAGTCTGGCACAAAGGGTCATAATTCGCACTAATGGCACCAAATATCTCTCCAATATTCCCAATTTCGAGGAATTTGCACCATTTTCAACCTTCCCACTCAGATTTGGACATTTTGGCCCGCACCAACACACCTTGACACTTTCAAGCCCAAAATACATGTAACTCGCCAACCAGCCGTTTCCAGTCGCCGCCACCAAAATTCTGCTCTAAAACCACCCATAAATGACCAATCCCACTCGTGGCCATCGGTCCTCAGCCTCGTTCACCGCCAAGTCCATGATCTGCCCATTGCTACCTTGGTCAAAGTCATTATCAAAGTCACTCGCATTCGGCTCCTGTCATTTCCAGGTGAAAGCGGCGGTGTTGTGCGCGCAATCTTGGTTCCCGGTGTGCATGCGCCGAGGGTCCTGGCCCAAACGGGGTTCCAATAACGTCACCAGAACAATAGAGAAATCTCAACGAAAAACACAGAAAAGCCTGTCAAAACCATACAAAATGGTGAAATTCGATAAAAATATCCCTAATATGATCATCCGATATTCCTCCCAAAAAACCCAATCTTAACCCTTCTTTCTGTATAGCCTTTTCTCCAATTGTCTACCCCATTAAAGTTTCCATGGGAACGCACTTCCTGCCTGACGCAAGCAACAACATTGGCTGTGGAACCTCTGGCCCTGTACCTTGTCATACCAGTGGAAGCACTCACAATTAATTTTTTCTTTCCCCCATAATTGTGTGCCCACCCAGCAGACTGGTTTTTTTTGTCGTTTGATCTTTTGTTCCTTTCACTTCACTATCCCCGGCACCTTTTATTCTCCATTTTGCAAGTCTCCCACTTCTTTGCAATCTCCGCCACTTCCGCTGTCTCCAATCCTCGCGTCATTTCTCACCGTCGGTTCTTTCCTGTTCGTCATTGCATTTCCATCATCCCAGCCATTAGTCCCTTGAAATGTCCGACTACCACAACCCGCTTTCGGTGATCATCCCCAACAGCTTCCCCTCGCAGCACGATTATCCAACAGAGGTCATAGCCCAGCGCTTTCAAGCCTACCGCTACATCGTCAAGGACTTGGTGACATATCTCCGGCAGTATGCCTCCGTCCAAGAGGAGATCGTCAGACAGCAAGTGAGGCTCCAGCTGGCGGCTGGCTCGGCCCCGCTGTCCATCTCGGGTTCGTCCGGCTCACGGGCCACCTCCTCCCATGGCAAAACAGCCGATAAGGAGGCCAAGGACGAGCTCTCGCTCATAAACCACTACTTCTTGCCCATTGGCAATGGCTCCATCCAGGATATCCCCACCATATTGACCAAGTTCCATCAACAAAACGTGCAGAACGGTAACAAGACCTTGAAAGAGATTAACCAGGTAATCATTCCCAAATTGGAAGACTTGCGCAAGGACTTGCTAGTCAAAATCAAGGAAATCAAAAACTTACAGAATGATTTCAAGAACTCCTTGGCCAAGGAGATCAACGAGACGAAAACCTTGCTTAATCAGTTCAATCACGCCACCGATGTGGCTAACCACTTGGAATTGTTGAATTCGTCTGGTGATTCTCACCACGACGGTGCTCACGATGTGGATAGCGTTAAAAACGACCCTTACTTGGTTAAACTCAAGTTGGACCGCCAGTTGAAGAGACAATTGGCTGAAGAGGGCTACCTTTACGATGCCTACAAAAATTTGCAGACCTCAAGTGAAAAGTTGGAGTCCATAGTGGTTTTGGAGATCCAGAACTACTTCCGCATGTTCTTGGGATTGATCGAAACTGAACACTCTACTTTGCCTAACTTCTTGGTGCCCAGCTTGACAAACGGTTTCTTGGCAAAGGAAGCAAATTTCGAGTGGGATTCATTTATCGAGAGAAACTTGCCCAAGGCCTCCAACATATCCAACAGTTTGGTGTCTGGCAAGTTTATCGATCTCACCTTCCCTTCGAGAAAGGTCTCTGATTTGAACATTCCACATTACGACTCGCTAGTCAATGTTGCTGTCAGAGAAGGCACGTTGGAAAGAAGATCCAAGTTCTTGAAATCATACTCTAGTGGCTGGTATGTCTTGACATGTAGCTACATACATGAGTTCAAGACTCCCGACAGAAGAAAAGACAACACTCCGGTTATGTCATTGTCGTTGGACTTCTGCCTGGTGAGCGAGCATTCCAAGAATGATGGTAAACTGAGTGGTGCCTACAAGTTTGTATTGTACTCCAAGCTGCAGAATGGATTAATCCACAGAGGCCACAACTGGGTTTTCCGATGTGACACCTATCAAAGCATGATAGAGTGGTACAATGACATCAAAACGTTGACCTCATTGGCATCTCCTGCTGCAAGAGCTAAAGCAATGAGCAAGAAATTGCAAGCAAACAACCTGGCTTTGGACAAGAGGGTTTCTCGTGCATCCAGTATCTTATCTGCTGGAGCAAGGTCATCCAAGTCGAATGGAACTTCAACCTCGAAGATCCAGAACAGATTGAGCCCCAAGATTAGCAATGCCACCTCAAGGTCCGTTGCACCATCCCACACACAATCCATCACTTCCACACAGAATCCAAGACTATCGTCGACATTCTCGCAGAAGTTTCAACAGTCTCCCAAGTTATCTAACTTGATCAACAGTGACGGAACTATTGTTACGCCAATTGAAACACAAGCTGATGATACCTACGATGAGGTTGACCAGAATGGAGATGTTACCGTCACGACTCAAAAGTCTGAGCAGATCAATCAGGCATCTGCCCCTCCAGCCCAGTCTGGGTCTTATCTTACTCCACTTGCATTCCCTGTTGGACAGGGATTCCAGAACCAAGTGACACCTCAGCAAAGTGTTCCTCAAAACTATCAGTACTACGTGAACCAAGTGACCCCGCAGCCACAACAGTTCTATGATCCTGTACTGCAGCAATTCTTCACGATTAATGCAATTCCAGCGCTGCAAGTTAGCCTGTTGAATCCCGGAGAAGGTGCCCCTCAAGTGAATGGTGTGACTCAAGGTCAGAATGTGCCAGGCGACCAGCCCAAGCCACAATACTTTCCTTCGTCGCCCCAACCTAACAATGGTGCACAATACTTTGCAGCATCGCCTAACCTCCAGCCACAGGTGGCCCCCAAGTCGCCCCGCCTGAATCAGGGCCACTTCATTCCAGTGCAAAACGATGGCGTCATGCAATACAATCAATTCATTCCACACTTTCCTCAGCAGTTCAACGAGGGAGTGACAGGAGGCCCACCATACCCCGTGCTGCTCGGCGAAAACCTTGTGTCATCTCGACAGGGATCTAATGCTTCCCGCAACGGCGATGGAGTGTCATATTCTTCCGAGATCCCTAACCCCACGATTAGTGAGAACGTAGACAAAGCCAAGTCTCTGACTACGTTAGATGAGCAAGTATCCAAGTTGACCATGACGGATGAGAATGCCTCCTGATGTATTATTTAAATATATTTGTACTAAACACTTGTAGATTCAGATGACCGAGTTCATCAAAACGTAGTGAACACTGTCAAATTAAGTCTAGTTAAGTAACAGTGATACTTCAATACATCAAAGACAAAACTCATTTTAAATCTTATCCTTTACAGTCTCTACAAACAGGATGCTAGACTACGTCAATATGATTAATGTATGATATACAAAGGGTCGTGATGCGTTTAGACAACAACACCGGAACAAGAAGCAATTCTTGGCCACAAGTCAGCACACTCCTTGGCAACTGGACCAGTGATGGCAGAACCCTTCATCTCACCCTTAGGGTTGACAATGACACCGGCGTTGTCCTCGAAGTACAAGTAGGTACCATCCTTTCTTCTCCATGGTCTAGACTGTCTGACCACGATGGCTGGCATAACCTTCTTTCTCAATTCTGGCTTACCCTTCTTGACGGTGGCCATGACCATGTCACCAGCAGAAGCAGCTGGCAATCTGTTCAATCTAGCACCGAAGCCCTTGACGGAAAGGATGTAGAGGTTTCTAGCACCAGAGTTGTCGCAACAGTTGACGACTGCACCAACTGGCAAACCCAACTGAATTGTTAGTATATGTATAGAGAGGTCGAGTTGGATATAGGAGGAAGACCAGTAAGGAGCACTGGTAACTTTGAGTAATCAGGCAGTTACACACAGAAGAGTCAACTAGCCCTTTGATTAACCGCTGGAATAATCGCTTCATATTGAAGTAGCGTCAAAATAGATTTCGATTCAAATATTCAAATATTCTCATGGATTCTTGGTCTCGTGGAAGAAATCTTCGGCAGATGGGCTGGACAACGTGACATATGACCAAATAACACCATTCAGAGATTTCTCATATTCACCAACTCATTCAGTAATTCAGAAACGACAGGTACATACAGACATACGGAACTTGTTACCGGAAGCACCAGACATGATGATATTCTTTAGTAGTTGGAAGTAGAAGATTTCAAGATTTTTTACCTAAAGTGTGCAGAGGATAGTGCGGGAAAAATTTTCAGGAAAGGGCGTGCACACAGGTTTCTAGGGCTGGAGACCTAGAGATCGTTCACACAATCACGTGCTTCAATAATCACGTGACGCAAATCTCATATCCTTTTGGATTTAAGCAACAACGGTGTATAAAGCAGCACATGGAGGCACTATCAAGCATCGAAAACTGGAGTGAAATTTGGATTGGGGAGTTTAAAGATTACAAATATTCATTGAGAGTGACCAGAGATGAGTTTCCCGCGATAGTAATATATGAATATGATTCGAACAGTACAGCAAATTATGTATTTTACGTTATATTTGAAGATGAACGGCCCTATTGGCAATTATTGCTACGGGATGCCGTCACAAGATGCTACGACCTCTACTGCAGCGGCGCTGAATTTGAAATTATCAAGTTTCCCGGAATGATAATTTATAGAGATAAAGAGCGACTTGCTAAACTTCATTGATGTAAATGAAGGCGGAGTAGCATATTGCGTGTACTACGTCGTCAATAGCAATACAGAATATTTTTATGTGGTGAAGAAGTGTGGGCATGAATATTAACACTCGAAATATTGGCTAGTTTCGTTAAAAGACATCCGAACTGGATGAACCACAAAAATGGAGTTAAGTGACCGCTGTGTACTTCCTCTTCTCCGGCCATTAAAGGCTTAAGCTCACCTTTAATGAGGGCGAATTGGCATACCATCAAGCCTGGAATTAACTTGCCCCTATAATTCGAGCCCCTCGCCTGAACTACGCCGTGCTCTGGCCTCGCTGCTTCTTGCCAAAGTCCAGGCACTGCTTAACTCAGTACTGTTGAACAAAAGAAGCTCCTTCCTCATTCTTACAAACATTGAAAGAAATTCCGGAAGTAGCTTTACCGTTTGGATGGCAACTTGGCCACTTTAAAGAGGCGTTTCACCGCTTCAACATCGGTCCTTCATCCCTCGGTTGTCAGCGCCAGCTACTGGGAAAAGTGATCAATGCATGTCGTGCATACAGAAACTTCTCCTTGCAGATCTGCTAAGGTATATCTATCAGCTCTGCAACTGTACGAGAGCCTCGTGGACGTCTCCTCGGCGAGCTTGATCTTACCAAAATGATCGCTCCGCTTCACTCAGAATCAGAATAAGGTTGATCGACATTTTTTTTTTCATCAAGCATGATTACGTACGTCGTCGCCTTAGGAGCGAAGACGGGGACAGACAACTGTCACGGGTTCTTTATCGACATCCAATATTAGTATAGTGACCTGAGTTAGAGCCAACATGTCGGTTGTTGAATCTGGACTGTTATTTTCTGCTTGCATAGCCGAATGGTGAGAGCTTTGGAGAGGATAGCAGCTTATCAGCTACCTCAGCTCAACCGCTTCCAATAGGACTATGTACATGCTATTATAGTATGGTCTCAGATATTGTACCGAATATTATGTTTCAAAGATGATTGATCAATATATTTCCCTTTTTGGCTTGGAAATGATTCAGGCAATAAAACGAAAGATTGCTGTTACCAAAGTGTATTTTCAAACTTTATAAGTTTCCATAATTTAGTTGAGGGGTTCTTATTTTCTTTCTCATGACATACTTACTTCAGGTGTAGCTTTAATGTTACTACAAATACTGTTCCCTGCAGAGAGCAATTGTAAGGTTGACAGCTAACCTTAACTTGCAGTGGTCATACGCAGGAAACCAGTGACAGCTAAAAGTATTACAGTTCAATAAAGTACATAAAAGACGTGGCCGAGCCACCAACACGAGGGTGCAACGGATGTATAATGAATTGCGAAATGTATCGATATATTTTGGGCGGAGTGATGCAGCGCATGCCCATTGAGGCGTGTCATAAGACACCTTCTCGAGGACTTTTGTAGAGTTTAGTAGTTCACCACCTTCAATGGCTGCGACCTGCGGTCAGCCATGCGGTCAGCCATATCTGGTAATGAACCGTTTGAAAGCCTCCGTCGGCCATACTCCTCGTCAAGCGGAGGCAGCAAAAAGTCGTGATCAAGCCCGTTGTGATCCAAACCGTCATCATTTGTGGAATAAGACCGAGTGGTGCTGGAATTATTATGCATATGGGCACCAGCTGCGCCAACACCGGCCACGCCGGCGCCTCTGCTCATTAGAGGGTTGGGTGTGACCGAATCGAATCCTTGTTCCTTGTTCCGGCCCGTGTCGAAGAAATCCTCATCATCGTCATCGTCACGGTTTCTTCTCCACCGCAAGAAAAGTAATATGAGTCCAGCAATGAGCGCTACACCGGCAATGGATCCAATGACCACACCAGCAATGCCTCCTCCAGACAACTTCTTGGAACCCGAGCCCGGACCCGAGCTGGTGCCCGAGCTGCTGGAACTGGAGTGGCTCGATGATGGCAGTGATGATCCAACAGTGGTGGTCACTTCGATGATGGATGCACTGGCGCCACCACTTGATGATCCTGTGACGGTGGAGATCAACGTGGTTACCTGACCAGCAGCACTGGACGACCCGGAGGTGATGGAAGCCAGCGGTGAAGACGACTGTTCCTGAGACGACGTGGCTTGCGATTGGGAATTTGAAGATGCTACCGAGGACAGACTCGATTGGTCGGTAGAGGAAGACGTACTATCCGAGGTGTTCGATGATGAAGGGGTCCGAGACGAGGACGAGCGGCTGGACAGCGAAGACAGCGAAGACAGCGAGGACAGCGAGGACAGCGAAGACAGAGCTGAAGACAGGCTCAGTTGCATAGTGGAGCCATCCACGTCTTCGTTGACATACACGTAGAAGTAGTCGCTACCACCACAGGTTTGAGTGCCGAAACCCTGGCACTGAGTGTTACAGTTGTCCAGATCGACCTGTAACGACAGAAGCGGAACAGTCAGACCACAATAACAGTACTTTCCAGCAAGTAATGCGGCCACCTTCTGGCCCAGACACTTGTTTTCACACCACGATGTGGACTGATAGATGTACTCGGTAGGGCTCAGGAAGAGCGACTGGATGTCTGATTTCTTGAAGCATCCCAAGCCAGAGAAATCATCAGCACGGACGAGGCCAGAAGCCAATACTAGTAGAAGCCAAGGAAGCATATGGAGACGATGCAGATTTTAATCAGTAGCAACAAAGCAGTTAAGAGGCAGTGCAACGAGGTAACAGTCAGAAAGTCAAACAGAAGAACAGTCAGAAAGTCAGGAAGTCAAACGGTAGAACAACTAATCAGACAATAAGCAACAGCCACCAGAAAAAAAAGTCAAGGTCAATAAAGAGTCAGATGCCGAGTCCAGACACTGAAAGAAAGATTGTTGTTGTAAAAGGCTGCGAAGGTACCAAAAGACAGGAATGATTATGGAAAGTATCGGATGGGACAACTAGATGAAAATAGCAGGAAAAAACGTTGGTAGAAATTAGCAAAAAATCCCAGTAGAGACAGATCGTTCTTTTGGTGACTATAAAAAGTCCGGTAAGTATCAACAAGTTACAGTTATTTAGAGTCCGATGATAGTCGTCACTGCCCGCCTAGAATTACTGGCATAGTAGTGTGGCCAGGTACACGAAAAGAAAACAAACAAATGTCGGACTGGAGTGTGTAGGGTGGGAGTGCGCAGGTGGAGTTCCTTTATGAAACCAGGAACGGGCGATGTAAAAAGGTGGAGATTGTGATTTACATGAATGTTGAAGATTGGAGGATCTAATAAACATATGCTCTTCTTTTTCAATTATATCATTATATTTTTCACAATTTCTGATTTCGCAAGTTCCAAATATAGATTTCTAGTAGTGGGGCTGATTTCTTGTCCAAGCATAGAGTTCACAACCAGTCACGGAATAGGCGCAGGAGAAGCCAGTAATAAAGGCTTCAGCCACGTAATGAATTGGAAGAGAGCATACTGCATAAAGGAAGAACGTATGAATGGAAAACATCCGTACCCCGGGCATATACTCATTATTTCTTCATCAGATGGAAAAGTTTTTTTCTTACTACGGGCCACTTCCTGGTTTGTCGAATATGGGGTTTCTCCAGAATGACGCATGTTCCAGGAACGACTTTGTCGTGTGGTCCGTAGACTGACTGCCCTTTTTCGCTAACGACGATCTTATTCCATCGATCGTAGTTTGATAGTAGTGGGGCATACATTTTTACTTGTAGATGATGAGTATGGAGTTGCGATGGGCCCAAGTTTGTCAGATGGACAAGTTCTGGTCCAGTCCATTCCATGTGTGTCAATTCTGGATCTGTCACATCCATCTTTTTCTTTTTGATACTATTTGCTTTCCCTTATGAAGCAACCTTTTCTTCCTATTTACTTACTCACTTACCTCTATGAGGTCAATTCCCTAAATTGATGATTCTTCAACTCAGAGTTGCTCTAATGACATTTTTGATCCTCTGTTATTCTTATTTTATGCTTTCTTTCCCTTCTGTCCCTGTTTCACGCATCTCCATTTCCGCTCATAAGTTAAGATTTCATCCCAATTGCCTGAATAACTCATCAACAATGGACATCGTCTCATGATTACATTCTCTTAATATTTACTATGATTCTCTCTCTTCTGTTATTCATAGTTCCAACATCACTTTCATCCACTTTTCTTTTTTTAGAATAAATTATAGTGCTAACTATAATTCTCACTCACCTATAGTCCAACTATGATCTCACTACCATGTACTCCATACTATTCTCACTGTCCTTCACTAAATCACCATCTGCACTCACACCTCCATGCTCCAACTATCAGCCAAAATGGTGGCCACCATCGCCGCAAGATACCAAAAAGATATCAATGATCTCATGAACTCTCAAGGTCTGCTGAATCCCATGTTGGAGTTGCTCACCCTCACAAAAATCCAGACAGATTTGCCTCTACTATTGAATGCTCTCAATAATCATAAGAACAGCAAGGTCTACTATGATGCACAATCCCAATTACTTGAGCTCTCCAATCAAGTTGACGAGCTCTTCTATACCACTGTGAAGAAAGCTGACGACTTCAGCCTGCGCTACGTGACTGAGGACCTGGAAATCGAGGTGATTGAAGAAGCATCTCCACAACCACCAACCAAGGAAGAAGATTTGGCCTCGTTGAGAAATCGTCTTCTCAAAGACGGGACATCAACTTCGCTAGATAATGCATCCACTGACCAAATGAACGACTACCACGAAACATTCCAGGAGGATTTGTTAAGTGATTTAGGAGAATTGGCTTCTGCTTTGAAGACCTCTGCAGCAACGTTATCGTCCAAGATCCTAGACGACTCCAAATTGGTTTCCACAGCAGGCGAGAACTTAGAAAAGAATCTGACTCTCATGCTGTCTGTGGGTACGAACTTGAACGGTTACTTGAATGAGAAGTCTGGTGGAAAGATCAGCTTGTTCTTCCTCATCAAGACTATGGCATTCATCTTTATCTTGACCTTCTTCATGATTGTGCTCATCAAGATTCTACCAAAAATGTAACCTACTATGTACTTTTCCATTGAAGTGAATTCAAAAATACAGAAACTATAGACAATGAAGAAAATTACGTTTAGTGAAGTGAAAAAGAAGGGAACCCTTGCCTTCACTACCGTGGATCATGTATTCCAATCGTGGTCATTAATACTCCTTATCTTCTTCCCAAATACTCTATTGTGCGCCAGGGTCTTTCAAGTCGTCAAAGTCAGAACCTGAGTATGATGCCTCATCACTTAACTGCTGCAGGGACATGTTGTTGGCAAAGTGGTGGATATTCATCGACTGGTTCATGGGATTCTGGTTTTGGAATTGTCTGGGCAAGTTGCCGCATCTATCCTTTCCAAAGTTAATTTTCAATGACTTGTAGTCATCAAAGGACTTGATACCATCGATGGCCTTAATAGCATTTGCAATGTTAACGAAGTTGATGAAGGCACAGTTTTTCTCCTCAAGGAAGTTGATCTGCTCGATGTCTCCAAAATTGGAGAAGTCTTCTCTCAATTTCTGAGGGTTGTAGTAGTCAAAATCGGTGATGTTACCAATGTAAATGTTACGCGATGCACCATTAGATACAGCCAAAGACAATGCGTTTGACAAAGGTCCAGAGTGCTTTCCCCAACCCACCTTGATTCTTCTGTTGTGGATTGTTAAGCCATGCAACTGGCACATGGCAAAAAATTGTGCCGCTGCGATTGGATCAATGAAGGTGATGAAGCAAACGTGACGCTCCTTCAAGAATCTGATGCTCTGCAATAACCCACCTCTCACAACATTACAAATTTCTTCTACAGAAGAATCTTGATGCAAGTTACCCAAGTATACGGTTCTGTTTCCCAAATTGTTGGCACCTCCAGCCTGAGTAGCAATTTGAGCTGCAGCCGCAGACTGTTGCACCAACGCACTGGAGATGAACTCTCTATCAGCAGCAGTCACTACATGCTCCATACCTGGGGCCAAACCCAAATACTGTGCAGCATTGTGCTGTTGCGTTTTGGTGATGAAAGCGCATCTATCTTTACCGTAGAAACACTTCTTATCCAAGTACTTTTCCTTCAAAGGCAAGTTCGAGACACATCTGATGGCGCTCAATATGGACAAGAAATGAATGAATGCAATGCCCTTTTCAGGAATGATCTTGATGCAATCAATTACGCCGTAGGAAGACAAATCTTCCCTCAACTCTTCCTCAGTGATGATCTGGCCAGTGGCCGGGTTATTCAAATTACCCAAGTAAACGTTACGAGTGGCACCGTCTCTCTGTATAGCCTCCAACACAGCAGGCAAGATGGTAGAGTTCTTTCCCCATCCAATTCTGATATCATGACCCTTAATGTTGAGCTTTTTCAAAATACAGTCAGAGTGAAACAAGAGTGCAGACTGCAGATCAATGAAGGAGATGAATGCACAGTTCTTGGAGGGTAAAATCTTGACGTTCTCCAAGATTCCACTTCTTACGTAGTCCAACAACTCGTTGGGCTCGATATCAGAGGGAATGTTACCCAAGTAAACGGTTCTGGAAGGAGCAGCCTGGCCAGCTGCGGTATTTTGCGGCTGAGAAACCATTGGAGCTTGAGTTGCAGTGCCGTACATGAGGTCTGGGCCCGCAGTGTGCTGGACAGGCGGAGCAGCCAGCATGTTAGGACTCATTGCGGACATGAATGTGTTCTGGTTGAAGGTCATGTTGGGGTCAACCAAACCGTTCATCCCCATTCCCATAGGCTCCACCAGGATAGGCTGCATCATCTGGGGATTTGAGGAGATTGATCTCTGGTTCAGTTGCGATGGAGAAAGGTCCATAAGAAACAGGCCAGAATCGTTACCGTAGACGTCAGAAACGTGTCTAGAATCCACTGGCGAAGGTTCGTGAACACCCGAGTATTCGCTTTGATATTGCGGGTACTGGTCATATGGAGAGCGGCGGTCCATTTGGTGAGCCATCTGCTGGGCCATTTCGTGGTTCACAACCTGTTCGTTGGATTCGCCAGGGTAATACTGATAGTACTGCTGATGAATGTACTGCTGAGGTACACCCTGATACAGATCGTAGTAGGACATGACGTGAGCAAGAGTGGAAACACGGTAGAAACGAAACTATGATTGGCCACCAAAGGTCAGTGAAACGTCAGATGTGACAAGATATGCAAACGTCTGGACAGGAAGCACAGACAACTATGACAAAATGCAAATG
>Ga0160505_100271_pt1 | contig 34923 bp, 24 predicted proteins | sample DIDeMG_FD_108225 | JGI IMG/M metagenome (GOLD analysis project Ga0160505, IMG submission 108225) | Enriched chicken feces microbial communities from UW Madison campus, WI, USA - DID2874_E49_Stillage MG | ecosystem: Host-associated > Birds > Digestive system > Large intestine > Fecal ... | reverse complement strand
TTTATATTTTTTTAATATTTTTTTTTTTTTAAAAAATTATTTTTTTTTTGTTTTTTATTTTTATTTTTTTTAAAAAAAAAAAAAAAAAAAAAAAAAGCCCAAACGTCCCTTCTACTCGGTATCACCCGCCAAACTAGTCATTGACAGGGGTGTCTGCAAATCCAACAGCAAAAAAACCACCAACTACAAAGTAATCATTGAATGAAAAAATTTAAATAAATAAACATTCCTACCACTGGTATAATCATAACCAGATATATTATTACCATCTCCCTTATCTGTGTGCTCTTAAAAAAAACGCCGTTAGTTGGCATTTTTGGACTAACAATAATTAAATCGGCACTACTTGAAGCTTATCTCCACAAGATTTTTTGTTTCAAGTTTCATTTTTCTTCTCTTTCCACAGACTTCTTTATAACTTTAGCCGGTTCACGCTATCTCTGTCATCAAAACGACTGGTGGCAGCTGTTATCACCATCATTTAATATAATATTTTGATAATTTCATCATATTTTTAGCAGCTTGCACATAGACAACCATGGTAGTTCCTGCTACCGCAGTGAATGAAGATACCTATGAGCTTCATAATCTACCATCTCGACAAGAGCAGCAACGGCATCAGCAACAACAACAACAACAACAGCACCAGCGGCTCTCTTACTCACAACAACAAATACCACCTCCACCACAACCGCCATCACAGCCAAGCGCAAACCCAGCACACTCCCTCTTTCCAGAGATCGTATATGTCAGCCCTTCAGACAACTCCACCAAGCACCGCAAGACCATCAGCTACAACGACAACCATGGTACTTCGAACGATCTATCGGATCTCACCTCGGTTCACTCGCAGAGCGTTGTGTCGATTATCGACGACACTGCCAGTAGCATTTGTCTTGATGAAATTGATCAGCCTTTGGAAAAAATGGCCAAAGACATTTACAGCAGGCCTCTCAAGAGTGCCTCCAGCAATCAAAGTTTAAAACGATCCCATCTATTCGCGTCCTCTCACTCTAGTCATGAGCCCATTCCAGACACCGAAAATGAACTTACTGACTTTGAACAATACAACCGACAGACGGCAGCTCGGGTCCTCGCAACAAAAAAACTTCAACGCAAGCATGAAAGACAGATGCGCCGTAGGACGCGTAAAGGTCAGGAAAAAAAGTTTGGCAATTATTTCAGCAACCCTGAGTATGAGAATGACAGCGGCGCAACTCTTCGCGTTTCATACACTGTTGACTGCTTCAATGGCCAGCGTCAGAATGAGGTATACAATAACCAGCTCAACCTTATGTTTGCCCAGAGCAACAACTTGCAGTATAGTGGCCCGTCTGATCTTACCTTTAGCGGCAATAACATCGCTGTTGTTTCATCTGGTGCATCTTTTGTAACCGAGATCATTGATGACATGAGTAGTAGTGACGGACGAAGCATAAATGACGAGGAACTTGATGACGAAGAATTAAATCTCGATCCTAGTGATATTCCGGACAACGAATCTGAACTTTTTGATAACGAAAATCCGCGGTGGATCCCTTATAGGGGCCTTCAACGAACCATGATGTCGCGACATCTTTCCTCTACTGCCTTTGCTGGCTCAATCGGCATTAGCTCTCTTCTGGCTATGGGCCAGGCGCTTTTTGCATCTGGCCCGTTGGGATCTCTAATTGGATTTATTATTACGGGCATTGTAGTATACTCTTCGTTGTCCAGCTATGGCGAAGTCGTGTCTTTTTTACCTCTTCATACTGGCATCCCTGGGGTAGCCTCGCGATTCCTCGACTCATCACTGGGAACTGCACTTGGTTTTGCATACTGGTTCTCCAATACCATTGCGCTACCTCTCGAACTCACATCGGCAGCCATGATGCTCACAGGATATGCCGAACTTGCTGAGCCCGAGGCTTTGACTGTCTGGATTATTGTCATCTTGATAATGGTGTTGGCTATCAACATGCTCACAGCAAGGATTTATGGTGATACTCAGTACATTATCAACATTGTCCGGATTTGTCTTTTTGTAGGGCTCACTTTTTTTTCCATTTTTTTGAATCGTGGACTGGTCGGCCCTGCTTATGATAATGTTGGATTTAGGTATTGGCAGTATTCCCAGTCAAACTTTGACCTTGGACTTATTTATGGCCCTTTCCGTCCTGTTCTTCCCATTCATTTGCTTTTTCGAAGCAATCAAGATGAAATTGATGTGTGGGGAATTCCGGGTTCTATAGGCCGATTTCTACAAGTCACTCAAGCTATCATATCTGCAGCAAAGTCATATATGAGCTGCAGTATCGTGTTTGCTAGCGTGGGCGAAGCTCGTAATCCTCGACGCGCTGTAGCCAATGCTACCAGGATGATATGGATTAGCATCCTTCTTTTCTACGTCCTTATTATTTTTATTTTTGGTCTCACCATATACGCAGGTGACACCAACTTAATTGTTTTTGGTACCGTTGAGGATTATGGGGATATCAAAGACTATGACTATCAAATTGGTACCGTGACTACCAGTGTACAAAAACAGCATGACCTCTGCGTTTCTGGGAGCTACTTTTCAAGCACTCTTATTCTTGGTTTCAATAAGGTTCCGTGGATTGTTGCACTTCAGACGGTTGGCCTCTGCACTGTTGCATCTGTGATTAATGCTCTTTGTGTCTTTTTCGCTATTTCAGCTGGTTCCGCGCATCTATATTCTTCTAGCAGAACTCTTTATGGCCTATTTCGCACATCCTTTGAAAACGTCTATTCCCCCCACAACACAGGTAAGCTTAGGTGGTGGCATTTGCCTGGCCTGTGCAATAGCCTAGGCGTCCCAATATATGCGATTTTTATTTCATTTAGTTTTGCATTCATGGCGTTTTCAACAACACATACTTCCTCATTTCGTGTGTTTACTTTGCTGATAAACGTTGCCTCATCAGCATCCATAATTACTTGGGCTGGCATGGCCTTAGTTTTCTTGAGGTTCTATAAGGCAGTGTTTGCCCGTCACCATGCTGCTAGCGAGGGAAATCTCGAAAACAACTCGCAGTCACAGTTCAGTATTGATCGCAACGATGTTGCTTATCCATTTAAATCACCATTACAACCATTCACTGCCTGGTTTGGGTTTATAGGATGTTTTTTTTTGGCTATGACGCAGGGGTATATTGTCTTTTTGCGCACCAACTGGGATCCTGTTGACTTTATATGTTCCTACCTGTCCTTGTTTCTCTTTGTGGTGGTTTATGCCTTGCATAAGATTTTTATTGGATCGGTATGGAAGCGTAGTAAGGATCTTGATCTCGACACAGGCCGCCGAGAGATTGAAAGGGCTGAATGGGTGGAGGATAGAAAATATGATCAAACCTTTTGGGAGTGGATTCGATCCAAATGGGGCTATGTGACCGGCAGTCGATATCACAAAAAACACAAACGGAACCGACGTAATGCCAGCTTTGTGTTTAAGCCTAAGCCACTCTCGCACGACGACGCACAAACCGATACTACGGCTAACACATCTAATGACTTTACGACAAGATTATGAATTTTTTTTTTCAATTAATATATAACATCTCGCATCTATAGAAACACAATGGTAATAAATAGTAGTAATGATTGTTAAAGAGAGTACTGATCTTGCAGTTTCTGGCGTATGCGTTCTACCAGATACGCTTCAACCTCTTTCTGGGATGGCACCTGCAATAAACTATCAGGAATAGTTACTAGGCTCGAGTCATCTTCTCGGATATTATTAGCAATTTGTAAACGCCTAGTAGAGGAATACTTTTCCTCATCTTCTAATAGACTTTTGTATTCTGGAGTATCGTCATCTCCCTCAAAGCCATAGTATGCTGCTGGAAGGTCTCTAGCCAGCTGTTGCAACTTCCGCTCTTGTGATTCTTGTGATTCCTGTTGCTTCCTTAAATTAAGTTGTTGGTCAATAAGCTCTTTCACGTCAGGAAGCTCTCGCGCGCGCCCAAAGTACCGGTATCCATCTTTTCCACCTAAAACCACTGGGACTTCATTCCCCTTGTCGTCAAACACAGTCTGTGTGGTGCTGCCGGCCTTTAGATAATTGGGGCGGCCGAGGTTTCTGAGCTGAATTTCCCACATATGCTTTTCTCGCATCAACTTATTGATTTCATCGTTCAAGTCCCGGATCTGAAACTCACTCAAAGCAGGCTCCTGTATCCGCATTACCTTTCGACCAATCTCCTTCACCACCTGTGCCCGCCATTTTTCGCATACCGCTATACTGTCAACAGACGTAATTGCCTTGGGACGCCGCGCGCGATTGAAATCTATAATGCCCATCTCGGCAGCCTGCTGCTCGCGAAAGCGATACAGCATTGACTGTGACTTTTCTGAATTACGTGACATGACGCGGTTTGTGTGTGTGCTATGGGCCGGTAATAACGAACAGTGATATATGTTCGTAAAAGAGCTTGGAAGGTTTAGAGATCGTAAAAGATAGTACACGTGATATCCCAAATTACCCTGTCATAAACTTACCCGGCTGTTGACAGTTCCAGCTCTTTTATTTGTTTTTTGTGAGCGATTTGTCATCACTGACTACTCAATATCTGACAAGAAAAGAAAAAAAAATTATAAAAAAAACAAAACCTCAACCCTCCTCCCCTTGCCCTCCTTCTTCTCTTCTTTCCCTCGCCCCGATTTCCAAACAAACCTCTACCCTGATAATCATCAAGGTGATACACGTTAAAAATTAAAAACGGGAAACACCCAAACGCCAAAAACTGAAATTCTGGGGATCGTTGATCAAGCCTGGCGCCTCCGTGAATTGATCAGTCTACGACCTTGCTAAAAGACACGCGTTTCTTTGTCATATATTTTTTTTCAAAGTTTCTCTCATAATAACAATTCTCATAAAAACTATTTAAAAAAAAAGAGAGATCGACACAAGCCGACCTGCTTTTCCATTTTTCAAGAAGCGACGTCTAAAAGCATTTCCGGCCATTATTTTCACGCCTGTTAGAGACCAGTTTCGTTCCATTTCTACAACATAACTTTTTTATTTGACGCGAAAAATAAGAAAACATTCTTGCCATAATTTTTCTGCTTCAATTTTTTTTTTATTTTTCAGTTCTCAAACTTTTACCTTTTCTCCTGATATTAAGTTTCCAGCTTGTTGTGCATTACAATGCCTAGACAATTCAAAGGTGAACCCAAGACTTCTTCGCGCAAGCAGGAAGAAAACCCTAATGACAATTCCGAGTTTTTTCTTCTAAGCAATTTTGACCAGACTGGAAACTCCGTTGCTGCCGACATTGACCCTGAAATTCTCCGCGAGGAAGAGGAGCAATCAGCCCGTCAAGCAGCTGCTGTTAACGCGGATGACCAGCAAAATATTGAAAACCACAAAGATAGTCTCAAGGGCAATTCTAGAGCTCTTGTTGACCATGGAAAGCGTAACGACGCGTCTGGTATTAATTTACACGACAATTCACAGTTGGGTGATGTTTCCGACTCAGAACGCGACTTGGGACTTTTGAACAACAAATCTGATTTCAAAATGCTGCAAATGGCGGTGGATGCTGCCAAACTGATTGAGGCTTCAGACGGCGATGAGGAAAGCCTTTTAGCTCGTAAAAAGGACATTGAGCGATATTTGAACGCTTCTGAAAATTCGCGTATTGGAGATAAAGCCGAGCAGGATGACGCCCAGCAAAAACAAAACTTTCAGTTCAACTCTGGCTATCAGCAGGGCGATGGCCAGAACTCTGCACACAACCTCTTTGGTCACAATCTCAGAATGAACCGATCACATGATGGCCAAGTGGAGAGACAGGATCCCAATACCGACTTATCGGAAAGCTATTCACAGTACCTGCGCACCAATCCCGAGTCCAAAATTCATCAACAGCAACTGCGTAACTTACGCCAGCAGCAGCAACAGCGTCAACAGCAGACAATGACTGGTATTCGGAACACCCTAAGTAATGTTCTTTCGCAGGAACAAATTGCGGCAGCTGCAGCTGCAGCCGGCTCTGGCGCGTCTGGCTCCAACCCTCTGTTGGGCTCTTCCCTAATGAACGCGCCTCATCATTCTGTAAATGGCAAAAGAAGAATCCGTTTGCGCTGGTCTGAGGAGGAGACTAAGGCTCTTATTGATGGTTGCAAGATGCACGGTGTTGGTAACTGGAAAAAGATTTTGACTGACACGAGATACAGATTCAACAACAGAACAGCAGTAGACCTTAAGGATCGCTTCAGAACGTCTTTCCCAGAGGAATACTCGCGTCTCTACCCCAATGCCAGAACCCACAAGTCCAAGAGAAAAGTGCCTCCTATTGATTCCTCGTCGCTGGTCAAAATTAACCGTAAGGAAAGACGAAGTTTTACTCCGCTAGAGGATCAGCGTTTGCTGGAGGGGTTTGAGAGACACGGTGCAGCTTGGTCTAAAATTCAGCGGGATGAGAGCCTTGGTCTTGGCGACCGCAGATCTACAGACCTTCGAGACAGATTTCGTAATGCGTTCCCCGAGAGATACATTGCAGCTGGCTACAAGGGCAGAGGAACACCCAAGCGCACTCTACAAACCCTACCTAATGACGCTGACGACAACTCTTACATCAAACACAATCTTGATTCGACGGGGACTGGCTCCAACTCTGTTAATTATCCATTAATTTCCTCACTGGTTGCCTCTTCTTCTTCTTACGGCGGCCAAGGTGACGGATCTGACAGAGGTTCATCATCAGGCCAAGTGCCCATGTCGCCTACATTTAAGGCTGCGGCGGCTGCATTCGCTAACAGCAATATTGATGCGGAGCTGGCTGACGCAAAACATCAGGAAGATGTTATGTCATCAATTAAACTCGAAGGCCTGAATGAGGATGACGACGATGACGATGTTGGTGACACCGGGGTGCTTACTGACGCTGAGCGCCGTGAGATCATTCAGCGCCAGGTCGAACTCGAGCAGATCCGTCTTCAACAGGAAGAGAAGGAGCGCCAGCAACAAAACCAAAATGGTGACGACGATAAAGTCGACTCTAATGGCTCTCCGTCATACTCAAAGCAGCGCCGTTCTCGCTCGGCTTCACCCACGCTAATTGCAGCTGCTGCTGCTGCAGCAGCAGCCGCTGCGTCGGTGACCGATGTTGCTACGGGCGGTATTTCGGCCACTACAGTTGGCGGTAATCCTTCTGGTAGCGGAGAGAATGGCGACGACGGTAAGGACAGCATTAAAATTGGCAGAGTAGATGGCAGCAAATCTGGTGATAATAAACCCACCGATGGCGACAATTCTATGACTGATCCGGGGCTCACAGAGTCGCTTTACAACGGGCTATTCTACAATGGCTCAGGTCAAGGACGATAAGTGAGCGGGAGATACAGCGTACCCCTGAACCACACATCGAATGATTTTTTATTTTATTTTTTCATGTTTTTTTTTATAATGAGCTCAAAGGAAAAAATGAGCTCCTTGCTAAGAAGGCTGGAGGGGAAGATTATTGCTGATGCTTCTACTACCAGTACTGCTGCTTCTGTTTTATTTGTGTTTTGAAAATGAAACAAAAAAAAGAGTTTTTTTTTTTTAATTTTATTGTTGAAAGCTTTTATTTTTTTTTCTAGTATTGTATTGAATATATTATTTTTTTTTCTGGTTGCGTATTATTATTAGTGTAATAATTGAAAATTGTATCTTTTTAGGAGGTTTTTTCTAACACTGGTTGTTGTGATCAGCCGCGCATCCCAGCGCAGACCAACAGTCAAGGAGTAATTGTATTTTTACCAAAAACTAAAGAAAATAAAACCGGTCAGAAAGAAAAAAAAACGTATCGTTCAACACAAGCAAACAAAAAAGCCAAATGGCAAAGAATATCAGTATAAACTATATTTGGATGTTTTCGTTTCATTGTCTTTGAACCAGATTTCAATTTTTTAAGTCTCCACTCTCATAATCAATAAATGATCGATTAATGTAATCAACATTCGGGAAGCAAAAGTCTAAAATACTATTTTATTTTATTTCTGACATGAAGTTATTGTGCTGATAAAATAAATGTGTTTGTTAGTTTAATTTGGAATGTCAATAAGTGATGACCGACACACAAATGCACTAATCACCGCAACAACATCCATGTTTCTCAAGGTTTCATTTCAACTACTAACATTCTACTCTAGTTAAAAAATGCCGTTAGCTGACAAGGTTGATCGTTTTGTGAATGCTGCAAATAAACATTTTCACTATTATAGTTATGAGTCTAGAAATATCATAAGTTTGACGATTACTGTTTAGGAGTCATGGTTGCCATCTATGGTCTGCTTGCTTACCCAGCCACACCACATAACTAAGCTGTTTAGGTCTCCCAATACAAGGAAAAATATGTCCTTTTTTTTTTGGCAATGCAGCACACTATCCTTGGTGCGTCATATTATTTTCCATCTTTTTTCTTCATCATATTTCTATAGTCTTTATACTCTCTCCAAATCGAGTACACTAAACACAAGTCAACAGCAACCATTCTAATCTTATATGTGACTGAAAAAAGCTGAACTTGGTTCTTTCCAACCCAGCTGGATTAATACACGTCTTGCCTAAATTATCAATGAGCGCGGTCAAGACAAGAGTACATATTACTGTAACCAAAATCTAGATATAGACAAACCTATATCAATTAAATACCTCTTACTTAAATAAAATTCAATACAGGCTTTTTTTGGGGGCGTTTAGAGCCCATGCAAAGAGGTGGCTAGTTGGTAATAAAAGTAAACAGAAACCGTTTAGTAGTTCGTTCACGCCAATTCCAAAACCAATTCCAAAAGCTTCTCAAAAGCATTTATATCTTTAGATATTGACTTGAAAAAAAATTCAAACATACGTGTAGAGGAAATTATCAATGTCCTAATGCTCGTGATCTATATCGTTTAAGAGTATTTAAAAACTTTTCGTTTTACTTTTGTCTGCCTTGGTCATTGGTTGGTCTAGCTGGGCTATCAATTTAAAGTTAAGGTTACGAGCCTTTCAAGATGGAAATTTCCCCGAAGCCTTGTTTTGCACATTTATCAAATGCTCCATGATCTCAATTTCGTCCAAAGCACTAATCATTACAATGAATAAAAAAGAATTGGAATAGTCTTGAGTTTTTTGTTCAGCAAATTCAATGTTTGCTTTAAATATTGAAATACTAATAAACATAGTTCAGGAAGGATACACATACACATACAATGTTGAATTAATTACTGCAAAAAAAAAATAGTCATGGCTGGTTCTTGATAATCTTTGTTCTAGCAGAGCGGTTTTACTATCTATATATTACTGTAATACTGAACTATGGCAATAGCAAATAATAGCAATATTTTAATAATGTGTTGCGTAGTATTCATTTTGATACAGACCGTGCAAAAGTTATCACGCTGTATACATACACCCCTGGCTGTATGAAGGCTTGAAATACGTCCGCTTCAACAGGCAGTTTTCGAAACAAAAAAAAAAAGAGAACCAACAGAAGTTGAGAACCCAGGATAACTCTAATCTAATCTTTCAATGCATTTCATAGAATGAGAAGTAAAAAGTTCAGCAATCAGAACCCAGCAGTCAAACCAAAATAAATGAAAGGTTTCAAATGTACTGAGATAGAGCATGCGGAGTAAACTATGATCGATATCCTTGAATTTGGCGTTAAAAAATATTTGAAATTGAGAATAAATCTTTAGATCAGATGGTTGAAGTAACAAAGTCATCAAAAGGTATTGTATTTAGGCAGGAATATTACACAGAGCATAGTTATTACATAGTTGGCTTGAAAGTATGTGCACTTAGTTGTTGATTGCCAAGGACAGGCTCCTTGTAACCTAAGTTGCTACATAGGAAAACCAAATAGATGATATGGTCCTAAACAAGATTACGTATGTGAGTTTAGAGAGTTAGCCATCTTTAGGCCAATTTAGAAATATATGACAGTTAGATAGCTGACTGCCGCTTCACAAGCATCTAATCTAGTTTGTAAATGTAACCTTTGAAGCTTTGGGTAAACCTTGAATATTACTACCAGAACGGTGCTTCATTTGTAATTAGAATACCAAAATAACTGTTAAGCCTAATTATTTTGGAATTTCAGAGAGTGCTAGCGAGCCACCAGGATGTGTTACGCAAGCATTTCATGATGATTCTCATAAGGTTGTTCTTAGCAACTTTACTCGAGGAAGGCTGTATTTTTCAGCCGTACCTTAGAAAAAAGAATCCATTAAACATCTTGAGGTACAAACCAGACCTTCATTTTCCATTTTCAATTCTTTTTTTAGACATTAATAATTAATGTATTCAAACAGCAGTTGAAGCTAATTCCTGCTGTTAGACTATGTTTTAGGACAAAGTTTTCTTTGGAACTTAACCTTTCCATACTTGCTGAGGATAACACGGGGGCTGGATCTTTAAAATCTCAGTTATATTAACCTAATAAGAGACTAACAAAACACGGCCGTGTATACACGTGGAAAAAATCTATTTAGAATAGGTTGGTATGTTAAAAGTTAGTGATATCAATGTTTAATTTGCTTTGCTATTAAAGAAATTAGTTATTCTGGATCCAAGTAAACCTGACAGTATTGATAATTAACCATATAATAACTAACATACAAAGACACTTCGTTATATTTATTATTCGTGTGATGTGACTCCATATATTATAGAATAACAGAGATAGATAAGAACAGCCACTTTCAGTCTTTCATTCTATTAATACCGATTACTTGGATATGTTAAAGATAGTCTATTCACTTTAGAAATATGGTTTGTATAGCCATGGGACGGCAGCAAGTTGTTTTTGTCGGAAATCCATAGTCAAGCGAAAAATTTAAGGGAAGGTAAGTTGTCACGTCTCAACGGTTCTCAAGACTGTGTATCAAGCCAGATCAGCGATCGGCTCAAATTTATCTTTGCTCCTCATCACCAAAAGCTCGGGAAGCAATACAATCAAATAATAAAAAAAGAAATAAAAGACAGCATAAGTATAACAGCAAGTCCCAGTATAGTTTTATTGTTATGCTGAAGTTTACTTCTCGAAAACTGAAACCACATGGACAAGCTATGATCAAGCCCCCACCAAGTAGTGCATACTTCTAGGGACTGTGCATAGCAGCTTTTTGTAGCAGCGTATTGTATATGTATAGTTAATTGTGCTTCGAGGAGCAACCTTGACAAGAAGAAAAACTATGACGGCCCATGGTCAAGCATCATAAGACTGCACCTATATAATGTCACAGACGTGTTTTTTCTGTTGATTTAACGAAGTGCTTTTATTTAATTTCTCTGAACTTGTAATGACGTCTTTCCTCTTCACTGGACAAGGCATGCCAAAAAAGTTTTAATTTAGGTTTAGGGGATACGTAGTTTCTAGTGTTAACGTTGCATAGGCTATCCACCCAATTTTATTTAAGAGTAGCGATGGAGAGAAAAAAAATAAAAAGAAAAGTGGAAAAAAAAAGATGCTTTGGGAAGACAAACGAGAAAAGCTGAGCAAGTAGAAATTTCAACAGTTGATAAATACAAAAAAAGGAAACAAGACAGGCGATTGTCAAGAGATTTTGAAGAGTGACGTCGTTCGTTGAATAAAGTCAGAGGAAACACATAGCGTTTATAGTATAGGCTTAGGATAAAAGCAAAGCTGGGAGACAGATTTTCAGTGACGACTACTACAATCTAACGCTTAACCTTCCATCTTTTCAGAACAAGAAAAATCCAAAATACAAGCAATAGGTACTGTATGCATTAGGACCCTGGCAATAATGTGTAAGGCTAGCAGTGCGAATTGTAATCATAAAAGCCTGCAGGCCCATTATCAATGTAAAGCGAGCGAAATGAGTGGAAAACAAAAAGGCAGGACAAACTTTTACTTGTTTCCACCAATCGAAGAAAAAAAAAAAAAAACGCTCGAGCCTCTTTACGTTTACAGACTCCATAGCCTAACTTCTAATATGATTTATTTTCATTTTCTGTTTGATCAGTACGATTGATGTATTTGTTTGCGTATTTCCTCATGTGTTTACCAAAACTCGGGAAAATAATTACAGGCAATAGTTTTATTATTTTCTTTTTTTTCTATTATAGTTTTTCCAGTGATAGTAATATCTTAATAGTAACAGTTAATAGGATTAACTTAACGGGAGTGGCAGGAATATGAACAAATAGTTCACACCCTGATGTTATTGTCTTTTTTTAGAAACCATCATCTTTGCATCTATGCTCTCTTCTCGAGCAAGAGCAAAATAACTTCTACTTGACAATCGAAACTGGTTGAAGGCTATAAAATGATGAAAATTTCCGGAGCTACAAATGACTTTCGTTTATTTTTTCTATATCAACACCATTCTTTTGAAGATCATTAGTACATCAAATTATCAGCGAGTTTTTGCTCCTTTGATATCCACCTGTTAGATTTTCTGTCTCACCAAACCGACCAAGAGGGTACTCCTTATTGACTTGATAGCAGCATTGCATCGTCAACGACTTCTTGTCTCAGCTATTTGACTACTTATCCATTCTACTTTTTTCATAGCATTCCCTCTTATCAAGACATTGAAAACAACAAACACCAATCTTTATACACATACACAATGCGTTTCCAGAACCTACTCTCAATTGCCGTGATCTCAGGCTCCACCATGGCCTTACCTATTAATCTCCATCTTTTCAAGCGGATTCCCGGTTTTGAGCATGATTCGGATATCAAAAACTTGGACAGCATTTCTGCAACTCCTCTCCCCACCACTACTTCTGTGGTACAGAATTTGAAGGCTAGACAGGATATTGTCTACGAGACCGTTTACGTCACTCAAGAGCAACCCACTCCAGCCCCTAACAATGAAGATTCTGACGTCGTTACTGTGACGGTTGGGATTAATCAGCCAGCTGCCACCTCTGAGCCTGCTGCCGTTACTACTTCTGACTCTACCTCTTCTGACTCTACTGCTTCTGACTCTACTACATCTGATTCTTCTACTACCTCTGATTCCTCTTCCTCTTCCACTTCTGATTCTGTTGCTGCCACTCCTAGTCAAAGCAGCGACAACACCGCTTCCTCCAACACCAATGGCTTCCCCATACCTGATACTGTGTCATACTCTCCTTACAACGATGACAGCTCCTGTAAAACTTCCGATGAGGTATACAATGACCTTTCCAAGATCGCCAGTTTTGGTATCAGTAGCATTCGCGTTTATGGCACTGACTGTAACTCTATTTCTACAATTGAGCCCAATGCAGCCAAGCTTGGACTCAAGATTAATCAGGGTTTCTGGATTGGCCCCAGCGGAGTTGATTCTATTGACAGCGGCGTGCAAGATCTTATCAACTGGGTGAAAAATGAGAATGGCGGTGATTGGGGATTATTCACAACCTTGACTATTGGAAATGAGGCGATCTACGGAGGCTTTGTTGACGGCAGCACCCTCCTTTCCAAGATTAAGTCGGTTAAAAGCACCCTCCGTAGCGCCGGTTGGAGTGGTTCTGTCACTACTGCCGAGCCACCCCAGTCTTATATTGACTTCCCCGATCTCTGCACTGATACCGACGGGATTGATTACGTTGGCCTCAACGCACATCCTTACTTTGATGCCAACAGTGCTCCCGCAGATGCCGGTAACTTTTTGCTCTCACAGATCGAAATTGCCCAGAGCACGTGCAACAACCGTAATGTTCAGATTACCGAGACAGGATACCCAAGCGCCGGTAACACCAACGGCAAAGCCGTGCCTACCAAGGATAACCAGGCTACCGCTATCAAGAGTATCCTCTCTGCTATGAAGAACAACTGTGTTTTGTTCACACTCTATGACGACAAGTGGAAGACCCCTGGTCCTTACAACGTGGAGCAAAACTTTGGCTTTATTGACCTGTACTAGGCCTTAGTGAAAAAAAAGGCAAGCGCCTTTTATCTTTCGATTTTTATTTATTTTCATTACGATACTACTGCCCAACCAGCATATTTTAACACTGCTGACGGGGGCCACGACATTTCTTTTTTATTACCACTTTTACTTACTGGGAAATATTTTTAAGGGCTTTTTTTTGTTATCATAGATTTCATGGTGGAAAAAGAGTGTCTTCAGAGAACTAGGCAAGAAATTGAAATCAACGGATGATTTCTTTCAGCGTGTCTGGTGGAGACCTTTCTTTCACACACACTATGTTTGGGTTTATTTTTTTTTCTTTCTATTTATTCATTTATTATCATTATCATTAGGATTATTGGGAAATTCATTTGGGATTTATATACATATACTATATAAAAATGCAAAAAAAAGTTGTAAAATTTATTACAGAATAGTCCTTGAAAGCATGAGCTTTATTGTAGTTTTTTAGATCTTTATCTACTCTTGTACATATAATCTCGGCACGTATTATAGATATCATCGTTTAAAGTAAAATGTTTATAACGAAAAAAGTCTCATTTATTTTTAGATTCCCATTGCTACACCACTTTACAATTTTGACTTGCCTGACTCCGTCTTGGCAATTTCGTTTATTGTGAAGCCAGCCAGGACGGGGACAAGACCCGCAAAAGTGGCGGCATTGGGACTTGATGCCTGCTTGCGCGCAACGCGGGCCTTGATGCCATGAGCAATGACTGAAAGTCGGAAATGCGCTGAAACAATAGCAAAGGGCCAAACTGGGCGGGGATCCCAGCCAGCAATCTTCGCGTAGTATGCCAACTGTTCCTCGAGTGTTGGGAGACCCGCAGGGAGTGGCTTCTTGGTATCAAGAAAGCCGACGCCCTCGCCCAAAATGGGTTCCGGCCACGCATATGGCGACAAAATGTTGCCCAGATCGGCAGCCGGGTGACCGATAGTGCACAGCTCCCAGTCAAGGATGGCAACGACACGATTTTCGGTCGGGTGGAAAATCAAGTTGTCAATCTTGTAGTCGCCGTGGACAATAGCCACACGAGGTGCCGGGATGTTCTTTTTCATCCATGAGATGGCTTTCTCAAAGCCTGGAATAGGGCCAACCTTCTCGCCAGTCTCAATGTCTGTGACCTCGGCCTGGGCCTGGGCAACCTGGCTCAGCGACTTGAGCTGACGTTCGTAGTGCGACTCCATGCGCTTTGTGAAGTAGGAAGGCAACTCTATGGCAAGCGGATCAACCTTATGCAGCGTGGCCAACGTTTGCAGGGCGCTTTGCCAGCACTCGGTGCGGCTTTTTGCATCCAAGACCGGCATTGACGGTTCATGGAAAATTCTGCCCTCAACAAAGTCCATAATGTAGAAATCAGTACCGATGATTTTTTCCTCCTGGCAGAGACAGATAACTCGGGGGACAGGTACGCTTGTGTGTTTCTTGAGTGCCCGCAGCATGTGGAACTCACGGTCCACGGCGTGTGCAGTCTTCGATACAAGCTGTCCAGGTGGCTTCTTTCGCAGCACGTATTTGCGTCCCTTGGCGTCTTTAATTTGATAAGATGGGTTACTCTGGCCAAAGCCAAATTGCTTCAGCACAAATGGTGCGGTGAAGTCATTAGGAAAACCGGTGCTGAGGTAAGTCTCGAGGGAAGCAAGGTTGATTTCGTGTCTGACCTCGCCGAGATCTGCTTCGGTGTCGTTTCTGGCCATGATAGGAATAAACTGTATGCTGCTTTGCTGCTGATTGAAAAAGCTATGGAAAAAATCTGTAAATGAATAGAAACTAAAATAAATATGAAAAAAAACTGGGAGGGAGATTGGTATTTATATTTTTAATGTTTTTCAAAACGGGTCCTCATTGACATTGTGTGGAGAAGGTTAAGTAGGTTTAAATTTTTTTTAAGGATGTTCTTGAAGCCGAGGTAGTAAAAGCAAAATTTACCCCAGACTGCTTTTTCAAGACAAAGCCGCACAAAACACCATATTAAGAAATAGGCTGCCCATTAAACTGCTTAGAAGGGGTGAGATCAAGATGAGACTTTGGAAACCAGAGGAGTCATTGAAGAAATAGCATCTTAAACGATGACCTTAAAATCAAGTCAGTCTAATTCTATAAAAAAACTTATTAAACTGGTCGGTTGTTGGGGTGCTAAAACTATCCATATAATATCAGATTGCTACTGCAATAGGAGGAGGATTTATTGGTCAGTGGCTCGCTATCTATCCTACTTTGCAGTTCTCAAATACAGAACATGACTATATGAGACCTACTATTGGCCAACAAAAAGCTAGTTATTCTTTATCTATCTGCTTGCTTTATCCGCTATCTTTATGTAAAGCTCGGAAACTTGCACAGTACTTAGAACTTGACACATCAACGGTAGTAGGCTGCCTTGAAAATGCGGAGTATCTAGTCACTTCATATCAAATGAAAGGTTAGCCGAGAGAAGATTTGTAATATCAACCCAAAGCAATATACAGTGTCTCAACGTTGATTAATTTTAACTTTAAGAAAGCTTTCTCAGTTGCCTACACGTAAGTCATACCAGACAGTATACAAAGCTGGAACGCCTGCGTGTTTAGTTTCTTTTACATACATTACGTTTGTTTTAGATATTCGACTGCTTTACTAAAGGTTCAAACAGATCGGCGTAGGCAGTGCCTACTTGATCGCTAATATGCGACGTTAGGACACCTCTTCCATGAAGCTCAAATGCCTTTCGTGAGGCGTGCCTCGTAATAGTTGAAGCACCATATGCAGCCAGTAGAAATAGATCTTCTTCAGAGATGGACTCGTCCTTGTGCTCCCAAAGGTTGTTTTGGAACGCCAGCTTCCAAGCTAGAAAAGTTGCAAGCGTGCCACTGAGAGTATCGCCCTGACCGCTAACGCGTTTAAGCCCGCCATGTACTTTGCTCTTAAGGGTAGTAGTACCGTTTGAAATGAGATCTTCGCGACCCTTTTCGAGAATTGTCAGCCCACCAAACTTAATAGCAAGCTCTTTGACTGTACTCGATTCAGGGAGGCCGACAGCGGATTTTAGGCGCTTAAACTCCACGACATTAGGTGTTAAAACCGCATTCCTATATCCCTTGATGACATCAGGATTATTCTGCACTAGATACAGGCCGTCCGCATCTATGACAATAGGCATTGAACGCCGACGGACTTCCTCAATAATCTTGGTTGCTGTTTCAAGCAATACTTCATCTCTTCCAAGTCCTGGACCCACGACAACGACGTGAACCCGATCAAGCAAAGAGTTGACCTTCTTGAGGGTCTTCTCAATAGAATCTGAACGGTTAGTAATATCAATAGAGCTAGAGTCCAGCAAATAGGGGTGAACCATAAGGTTTGGCGAATAGGTCTTAATAACTGTGCCCGCATTCCGTTCACATATGACATGGGACATGTCTGCGCCGAGAACGGTGGCCGCAATGGCAGAGAAGAATGGGGCTCCAGTATAGCTAAAAAAAAAGAAGATAATATATGAATATTGGTTAAAACCGGGCATCATAAACAAAATTCATTCAAAATCCACATACTCTTCGCAACCCCCCACAACAGCAATTCTGCCGGCCTGGCCCTTGTAGAAAGACTCGAGGAGCGGCGGAATGATTCTTGAAACGGTAGCAAGAAGATCTGCGTGCGACGCTGTGGAAAGACGGGAGGACATAATTAAGGTGTATTTATATTTATTAATTAGCAAAACAGGATGCAATTGGTCAGATTCCAGTAGCAATTGGTGTTTTAACAAGACAATATAGCAAATATCAAGAAGGGTCTACAGGGTTCAGACAATTGCGATTTTTGTCCTTGGTTTTACGTTTTTCAAAAAGCCCTAACCCAACATTAGTAATACTTACGAAAACGCAGAAAAGGCACAGAGTCTTACGCTATCTTACATATTATTGTAAATGGGAGTTATTATTACTATGGTAACCTGTGTAGTTATCTAAGTGTTCGCAGATAAAATGTCAACAACCATCCATGTGCTTGAATTGAAGCTCTCTCTATTCGGAACGAAGGTAATTTTTTTTTTTCGAGGAAAAAAAAAAAAAAGCCATGATGACCAAATGTTTTATATAAATTCGTCTTTTTCTCTCATTCTTCTTCTCTTTTTTTTCTTCTTTCTTTCTGTCCTCACCAACTAGTCTTTTCATACCTTGTCAGCCATGTCCTTTGCCGCTAACGCCCTTAAGTCTTTCAGAGCTGTCTCTAAGATCTCTGCTGTAAGTTTTAGCCTTGAAAATCTTAGATTTATAACTCAATTCTAAATATTTTAACCGTCTCATTGGCTAACTTTATTTTTGTTTTTTGTATCAGAACCGCGCCTACTCTTCCGTCGCTTCTGGCGCCGTTAAGACCAACCCTGCTTACATTGCCGGTGCTGCTGCTGTTGCCGGTGTTGCTGGTTTCTGCATGTACTCTTCTCTCGCTAACTCCAAGGTTGCTCTGGAGTCCACTCTTAAGGGTGACAACGCCTGGGTTGACCTCAAGGTTTGTGCTTAACCAAATGCTTCTTTATGACTGATTAATAGCGCTAACTTTTCTTTCACAGCTCTCTAAGATTGAGACCCTCTCTTCTAACGTATGTCTTCCAATGGTTTTTGTTCATGCTCTTCTCGAAAGACTTTGAGTTGATGACAAATTCGTATTCCCTATTCGCGCATTGTCTAACCATAGAAATTTTTACAGACCAAGGAGTTTACCTTCGAGCTCCCCAAGGACGAGACTCTCGGCCTCACTTACACCTCTTGCCTTTTGGCCAAGTATGTTACCCCTAAGGGTAGCAATGTTATCAGACCTTACACTCCTATTTCTGATCTCGATACCCCCGGCACTTTCACTGTCCTCATCAAGAGATACGAGACTGGTAAGTTTGGTAACCACATCTTTGGCCTGAACGTCAACGACACTGTTTCCTTCAAGGGTCCCATTCCCAAGTACTCTTACACTGCCAACAAGCACAACGAAATTGGCCTCATTGGTGGTGGTACCGGTATTGCTCCTCTCTTCCAGTTGATTCGCGCTGTCTCTAAGAACCCTGCCGACAAGACCAAGGTCTCTCTCTTTTACGGTAACGTTTCTGAGGACGACATTCTGCTTAAGAAGGAGCTTGAGGAAATCCAGAGCAAGAACCCTGAGCAGTTCAAGTTCCACTTCTTCGTTGACAAGGCTGGCTCTGACTGGAAGGGTCAGACCGGTTTCATCACCAAGGACTACCTTAAGGAGAACCTCTTCCCTTCTTCTGCCGACAACGTCCACGTCTTTGTCTGCGGTCCTCCTCCTCTTTACAACGCCATCTCTGGTAACAAGGTCTCTCCCACTGACCAAGGTGAGGTTACCGGTGCCCTTGCTGAGCTTGGTTTCACCAAGGAGCAGGTCTTCAAGTTCTAAATGTAGATATAAATTGAACTATGTATTTAATGAAAGCTGGCTTGTGAATAATCAGAATGATTTTTTTTTGTCAGAATGACGTACAAGAACAATTAAGTTTTGGCCAAGCTTTTGTGGATCTGTTCTCGCGCAAGGCTTTTGCGGCGGTTGAACATTAAAATTTTCAACGCTTTGCAGCGGACTTTGGGCATTTGGGTTTCAAATAATATAACTTTGGAAATGCAGTTTTTAGTTTTGTAATTGGTGCTTACCAATGGGCTGCTACTTAAAAAACAAAGTTCCGATCTCGCTTAATGGTAGTTTTGCAGCTGTGGCTTGAACAGTCTTAGAGCAGCCAAGTTTGAAAAAAAAAAAAATTAAAAAAAAAAGAGACCCAGTTTAAAATATTATTATATACACAGAATAAATAAAATAGTATTGCCATTTTGTACCCTCTAAATAGTAATCAAGCTAACGATCTTCTGTAACAATAACATAACTGGATGCCAGCAGTCAATAAAACTTTTAATGCTGCTTATCATTGCCACTGTTATTAATTCTGTTGCATAACGATTTCTGACAACCAATATCATTATTGCGCTGTCAGGGCTGCGGTGCCCTTCTAATTGACACACAGCCTACATATAGACACCCTGGCAAACCCCCTTGTAACCTCCTCTGTTTTCTGGACGCCTGAGACTACACCTTTTTTGTTATGTTTCAATCATAATACAGGCCACAACTTCAGCGAGTGCAAGTTGCTCTGCTTGTGTGTAGTGTCAATGTCATGACGTCAAAACAATAACAATGAAAAAAAAAATGAAAGTAAAAATAAATAAAAAATATTGCCATGCTGAAAAAAATCTGAAATAAATAGAAACTAGATGATAGTAGACAATCACCATAATGCTACGGCTGTAGCAAGGAGATCACAAGACCTGCAAGCAATGCTCTCACTCATCTTTAGTCGCATCCACCTGCTGCCACTTTTGACTTTTTCTTCTCCAAACTACAATCAGCCACTGGTACACTACCCTACCGGTGTTTCTATCTTCCTTTCTTTAAGGGTTGCGATACAAGCAGCACAGACCGATAGATGACATCCGAACACAAGAGAATATCGGACGGTGCACTGCCGTTTGAAGACCTTTTTCTGCCAGCGCCCTTTTTAGAGAAGTCGGCCCACCTACTCGCAATAAACAACACAATGCATCATCAAGGTCATATCATCAGCGACCATGATCATAAACAAATTTTCTCACAACTCTCATCAGCACCAGCTTTGTCGTTATCAGGGTTTCCGCGCATTGAAAACGACGCCTGTATATTACAGCAATACTTTTCCGCAGCACGCGACACGCTCACGAATCTTTGCACAGAAACCGATGCCGAAAAATTTCACGCTAGTCTCCCTACTATTCGGAACCTAACCGACTGGATCTTTCGTGCTGGCGAGTTCTTGCCAAAATTGACGACTGCATTAGAAACTATCAAGCGAGCACAGGATGCAACAGCAGAACAAACTATCACATCTAGAACAACCCAGCGGAGCTCCCATCCGAATGAACAAACGGCGGAACTGCGCCATAATAGCGATTCATCTGTCACAGTAACCCCTGAGCAGCTCAACACGGTAGCTGCTAGCATAGATGCCGCAACGACTGACTGGCGCGATTTGCTAGCGCTCACCGCTACACTCGATGTGCGTGCAGACCTCGCCTGCGAATGGGCCGACCTTGCTAGCACCGTTTTTGCGGGAGTCGAAACTGCCATCAGCAAGCTTCACGACAGCTTTGAACTGGTTAATACAGCGGCAGCAGCAAACAAAATGTTTACAGAATACATCGGCTCGCCAAGTGTTGTACTTGAGTCACTCAAGCGCGCAGTTCCGCCCGGAGCTCGGCGTCTGCCTTACCAGACCGACAAGGAAAAGCAAATTGTTTTAAAGTAAGTATCATCTTTTTCATTAGTTTGCAAGTTTGTGTGGATGTGCAATCGAAGAAGCCGTTATTCTTCTCACTCTAATGAGGGTGGAAATTCGGTACAGTTGTTGAATTGAAACAGAAATCTATTAGGCGTGAGCAACGTCAGTATCATTCAAGGAGGTGTAACTAACAATTGCGTTCAAAACATTAGGTATTACAAAATTTATCAGAAGTTGCGTCCGCTGCAGGCCAGTATTGAGATTCTGCTTTTACGCCTAGCTGGCTATGACCAACGCGCCATACACGTGTACCCCCAATCCGTGAGCAGGCTGCACCGGAAATACTCCGACCTGCGGAAACACTTGGCAGAACTTACAAATGCATTATCAGAGCTCGGGGCGCGCCTCTTTTTCACCTCTGAGGTTAACACCGCCCTTGACACGAGCGGCAAAGGCAACACCAGCGTGTGGGAATGTTTGCTCAAATCTCTTTGCAGACATGTTGATACCCTTCTCAGCAAGAATCAGCTTGACTTAAAAGCTAAAACCGAACTTTCAGATTGCTCTGCAATAATTGAGGCTGCAGCTACTCCAGCAAAGGGAAACTCTATGCTAGTTGTTCCCCTAAAGCTAAAGGAGTTTGAAGCTTATCTGAGGACCCACTGCGACAAGCTGCGATGGAACAAAGCCCTGAATATAAAAGCAGGATCGGCAGCAAAGACATCAGTGACTTCCTTGCCTGAACATAGACGAGCGAAATTGCCTGGGCAGCTACCGACTAGACGGTCTTTTTCCCAATTTCAACCCGTACCGATCAGATACTCCAGACCTTTGTCTAGTAGTAGTTATTTAGCAAAAGGAGTATCTTCCTCATCAACTGCGTCATCTTGTACCAATTCACCTACTATCAACGACTGCAGTAGCAGTAGCGGTAACGGTGGTGATACCGCCGACACCACCCCCGCGACGAGCCCAGATTTTAAGCCAGCGACACTTAGTATTGCGAGTCTTGATGATGCCGTCGCGGCATTGAGCCTCGAAACAACCAGTACTGTGGTTCCTGGTAAAACTACATTTTCACTTAAAGATGGTGCTGGCGCTACCTCTACTTTTTACAACTTCACAGCTTTTCCTACCTCAGAGATTAGCCCAAGCCCTAGCATGGAGAAGTCAAATGCACCATTTCAGTCTACTAGCACTCAAAATGACACTCCTGCTGGACTTGCAAGAGACCTTAGTTTTGGTTCTACTAACGACAAACCTGTAAAGCCTTCTTCTCTATCACATACCCAAGCAAAGATAGAACTACCGGATTCAAATCCGATTGCATACCGACCAAATTTGGATCCAATAATGGATCAAACTGTCACCGAAAATCCTGGTGAGAATAGCATTGATACCAACGACAAACCCGTCACCAACAATAACAACAGCAACAACAACCACAACTCATTGCACAACCCATTTTCCTCATTTAATATTTATCGCCCTCCAGGACAGCTTGATAATAGTTCTTCCGGTCCTCGTACTCAGACACGGCCTACACGAAAATATCGAGCTCATAGCTCAGAAACCTATCACCAACGATCAAAACTTTTTGGTTCGGTAACAGGCGTAGAGACGGAACAGTTTGTGTTTAGTGAGACGCCTAAAATATTAACGGCATCATTATCCGAAGAAGGCCCCTACACAAATGATGCTTCCCAGTTTGTTCAGGCTCCGGCAGCTACGCCGTCCATAAATAGATTGAGGCGTACCAGAAGTGTACTGGCAAGCCCATCTTTCATTAATAGACACCAGCGCTAGTAGCAGTAATATTAGTTTATTCCAGGTGCTCTAAGGTAATGATATTCTAAAAATAAAAATAAAAAAACGTGCTTACTTGAACCAGGAGCTATTTGTATCTGATCTGTAATTCAAAAGGTAAAAATCTAGACAATACCATTTTTTTCCTTCATAAGCTGAAAACACTATTCATTGGTTAGTGATTCCAGTAATGTGGTATTTCAGGTGTCAGGAAAATCATGAATGAATTGAGTGCACCTTCTCCTACTGCAAAATCCTGGCCCAGTAAGTTCTGGCCAAAGCCATCGAATGTTTTATTATTTCGCATGCTTTCATGTCTTTAAATCAAGAGATCTGCTTAGGAATGTAGCCAGATGGACTAAAAGAAATAGAATGGCTAATGGATTCACGCTTACGCAGACGAAGAACATTTCAGTAATGGTTTTCTTTTCAATTATTTTTTGCACCAATTATACAAAGTCGAACAACAAAATAACATTAAACAGCTTTTCATTGGAATTTTCTCAATTTTAAGACTGCTTAAGCTCGTTGAAATTCAGTCTCAGCATGAGCGGACATAAAGGCCCGGCCTAAAAAAAAATAGGTTTCATCAGCATTTGAAGTTGTGAACAAAAAAGATTTTTACAGCTTACCGGTGTCATGTTTTCTGCCCATGTAGGATCAAGTTCCCACTCTAGGCTCGCAAGCATTTGCGCAAGCAAAGATCGAACTTCTGCCAGGGCCAGGCGCTCTCCAAGACACGCACGACTTCCACCGTGAAACGCTATCATTTGGGACTTGCTTTTAACACGCTTGTACTTGCGGGCAACTTCATCGGCAGTGTCCCCCCAGCGGGCTGGACTAAACTCTTCAGCATCAAGACCCCACGTCTCGCGGTCACGGCCGCAACCCAGAGCCGAGTAACCAACATAAGTACCCTCTGGTATGCAAATATGGGGCCCGAGAACAATATTGCACGATGTTTTGCGGTTGATAATCTGGGAGAGTGGTGGATATAGTCGTAAAGTCTCATATATAAACGAGTTTAAAAGAACCAAATCCTTCAAAGCTGTTTCAGAATTCATGTTTGCTATCTCTTCTCTAATTTCCTGCTGCATTTTCTTTGTAACTGTTAGCATCAATTTTCAAAAACGAGGGGCATGTTGATTTCTTACTTTATTCTTTGCCAACATGTAAAGCAAGGAAGTAATCAATAGCTGGGGATTCTCATGCCCAGCGACAAAGACAATAACGGCATTGTCTCTAAACTGCTGCTCTGTAAGCTCGCCCGCCTCTCTGGCGGACACAAGTGCAGAACCCACACTCATTTCCTTAGCACTGTCGTTGCTAGACTCAGCCCGACCATTGTCTTTAGTGCCATGAGCCTCAGTAATTTTGGCAACCAGATTTGCCGCAAAGCTGTGAACGGCAGCACGCGCTGCCATGCGGCTTGGAATAGGCAGGGTGTCGAGCCGTGGGAAATTAAGGTACAGCGGGCGGAAGATTTCACGCTTGACCGCCAGCTGCTGCATGTGGAGCGGCGCGTCGGGCCTCTTCATGGTCTGGTTTGCGTTAGCGTGTGTACCACAAATGTGAAAAGCAAAAAATAAAGTCACTCTAAAAGATGTGTACGATAGTTACCTCTAAATCAAAGCCAAGTAGTTCTTCTGAAACATTTGCCAGCGTGAATCGCTGGATAAGCTGCTGAACTGGCACAGCATGGGAGCTCTCATCACTGATTTCCTTTTTGATAAGATCCACAAACATTCTTGAGTTTCGGTCCAGGATATTGGCATCAAAGTTTTTTTGCAAACCTGGTTGCATAATCTTTCTGTATTTGCGCCAGGTTTCCCCGTGTGCGCTGATAATATTGTCGCCCGTGTAGTCCGCAATGACACCATAGGGTACCTTTTTTTGATTACCGCTTTTTTCGTAAATTTTAGTGTCTTTAAATATCTCTTGGAGATATTCTGGGCGTTGTAAAAGAATGTTCCAGTGAGAGCCAAAGTAGATAGCACAAGCACCATGCTTATTCAAGGGCTCTTGGAGATAAGTGTGGTAAATGTAAAGTTGATCTACCTTTTTAAATTGGGTAATAAATGTCACGTAGAATGGAATCACTGGGATATTTCGCGGGAAGTCACTGGGTGGGAGAACAAGTCTTCTCAACATTAGGATCAACCCAAAAACGATAGAAATAACACAAAGTACCAGAAACATGATGTTGGGTTAGTTCCAAAAGATTTAAAAACGCTGAAATAGAATTGTGAATCTCAAAAACTTTTTTAATGAATTACCGATGTTAGAAAAAGTCCTTTTGGTTGGTATTTTAAGGGAGTTTTACTGTTAGTTCTTAAGTTTATTAGCTGATCGTCAATAGAAGAACGAGGTCAAGTCCGTGCAAGAATAGATGATCTAAATAAGAATAAAAAATATAAAAAGAAAAAAAATAAAGTTGAAAAGGGAAAATATTTGTACTAGAATCTTTTGCAACATTTGGGTGGTCATTCCCATTCATAAACATCTGGTTGGCACAGCCCGAAAGCATTAACATACCTGATGTCATTTCAATGGCATTAAAAACAAAAGGCATTAAAAATTATTATTAGTAACTATGAATCATTGATACAATTGGCCCAATTATTTGCTATATTATGTTCCACTAGTCGGAGGTTAAAAAGATGTTTCATTGTCATAAGGAGGTTCATGGCCTTATCTTGCAAGGGTCCGAAAGTTCATATTAACTACGGTAATAGACTCAATTTACAAACATCTTAATCCACATATTTAATGCATTAGTATTAAACAATTTGCTCACCCAGGAACCAAATTTAACGAAAAAAATAAGTCTGAAAAAAATTGTTACCCTATGAGTAATTATTTTGCTCTCGTAATTATAATTATATGCTCATGGCATTGATACGGTGCAGTTCTAGAAAAGCCTTAAGACAAAGCCAAGCATAATCTTTTACTCTGATGGAAAAGTCAAGTAAAATGTTTTAATTAAAGAAAAAATAGATCATAGATAAAAACGCACCAAACAACTAGTGCAAAAGATTCCTGTATTTTATAAGCGTGAATAGTTTAGTATGTAGGTACTTTAATAGGTTGTTATAAATTGAAAAATTGAAAATTAACAATGCCAAAAAAAGTAGAAATTGTATTAAATTCTGATAAAGCTCTTTGTAAAAAAATCAAAGGATACGAATATTAAAATCCATCCAATCATATTTTCTACACTTTCAATATTGCTCAATTGGCTATATGTTTACATATATGAGCATGTTTTACTTAATCTGTCTATTGTGTGGTTGTACACAAACGGCTATTATCGAATTAAAATTTTAACTAGCGAAAAATAATCAGGCATGAAAAGCTAATTATACTGGCAAGTCCAACACTGGATAAGTATACCAATATTTCAAAGTATTTTGCGGTTAGAAATTGACAAGTATATAAATATTTAAACATCCATTTAATGCACCGACATGATATTGAGTCTAATCTACAGAGCATTAATTGATAACAATGAAAACTCCATTTATGTCTGTACACAATCGCATACTTCTAATGTTCACTTTCTGTGACAACAAGTTGACTTCTGTACGTAACTTTTTGTTACCAGAGGTCGAACTGAATAGTGTTGATCTCTCCGCTCGCATTAATCAGGGAAAGCTTGTTCAAAACACTTGTGGTATCAAAAACTGCGAAATGGATCTTTTTGAGTGCACTAATTACCAGTCTTTAGCTGATTTGTGCCAAACCAAGTACGGGCATAGCCAAGTATCAATTTACTTTCAAGACTCAAAAACCGAGGGTCAGAAAGCTGGAATAATTTTAGCTAAGCAAACTGAAACTGATTTTAGCATCTGGTTCATTGCTCATGTTCTTGAAAATTCTCACTTGAGTCGCTTACTTCCTTCTGATCAGAACGTTTCTAAAGGTCAGTACTATACTAAAGTAATTACTCAATTGTTTGAAGAACACTTGAAAAACGTCAGTGTAACCGACGAATGGGACCAAGTCGGCAAAAAATATTTTACAGGGATTGTTGACTTCTTCACCTCAAAAAATGCTAAGTTGGAAGCCTGCCTTCCTGCTTTTCCATGCAAGTCACAAAATACTCTGAAAACAGCTGGGGTTGTTCCAGACAAGGGAGAAGAGCTTGCTTTACGTCATCTCAAAGCTTTCATTGATAGTGTAGACAAAGTCTATCCTCCCGGTATGAAGCTTTGGATTATCAGCGATGGGCACGTTTTTAGTGACTGCAGTAAGTGACTCTAATCCCCCTATATATTGTATCCATCCCATATTTGCTAACAAAAACAAAGTTGGTGCTGGTGATAATGTTGTTGATAACTATACTGCAGATTTGAAACTCATGATCAATACCATTTTTGATCCAGGTCAGATCGAGTTATTATCTCTTCCACAAATCTTTTCCTTGAACAACGACAAATTTCCCCTTCAATCTGTATGTCAACACAAAATTCCTCATTACATCCCCACTATGATTGAGGAAGATGCAGAACTATGCCGAAAGATTTTAATGGCAAGCTGCCACACTGGTGACGAAGAGTTAAGAAAACTTATTGATCAAAAAGATCCTGCCAAACTAAAGCTTTATAGAGGTTTCATTAAATTCATGGAGGAAGACCTTTGTAACCACTCATTTATAAAACCCTTTTCTAAATCAGCTAGAAAAAAGATTTGTGGTAAGATAGCTTTTGAAATGATCAAGGTAAGTATAATGATCCTGTTATGATCTTATGAACAAACCTAACCGTCTGACTGATAGAGAAATGAAGCGTATTCCAATCTGGTCCAAATAATATTCCCATTTCACTTGCGTTTTTCGATTCATGCTCATTCCAACAGCGGTCCTAAATTTGGAATTAGGCTTCTTTCCAGAAGTCATTGTAAAGTAGTCAAGGCTCTTTCAGATACATCTACACCCATATTTGATGACTTGCTGCACATCCCCACTCCCTGGCATAACTCTGTTATGAGAATTGATGGCGATGATACCTACTATATTGGAAAGTCTGATATTGCTATTAAGGCGGTCCAGGAGGGTCATTATCATGGGCAATGGATTCCAGGAAATCTTTCTTCAGGTAAAGGTGGATATTATAATCTTACCAGAGTGCCTGATTTTGATAAAAATGCCATGTTGAAGGCTCAGTTGGACCAAGTTTTTTCTGTTCCAATTCTTTAAGTTCAAAGGTTGGAGTATTGCTAGTGCTAAAAAAAATAAAATAGTGTTGCTATAAGATTGATTTGATATTACCATATACAGGATATAAATTATTCGGGAGAAAACGGGTTCTGTGTAGTAGCCTTCCTAATAAGCTCGTCCATCTTCTCATACCTAGAAGAAATGTTAGAAATATTAAATATGAAAAACGCGGAGTGAACTTACATCATAAAAGTGATTGAGCTGCCGACAATAATCTTACTAAATCTTGGAATTGAACCAGCCCAGAAGGTGGTGACACCCTCTTCAATGAAAATTCTGTATAAGGTTCTCGGCGTCGATCTGTAAACAACTCTTGAGTTAATAGATTGCATTCTTGTCTTAATGACATCTAATGGTTGAGTAGCCACTACCACGGCGGTAGCAGAGGCAAGACCAGCTAAAAGCCATTTATGGGTTGGCATGGGATCGTTGGAACTAGGGTGAATAGCTTGCTTGACCGCAGTGTAAGTAGTGAATTGGACCGACGAGTAGGTGACTTGACGAAAGACAGTAGGCGCAAATCCCTGGAGGAAAGCACGCGGTCCCCGCTCTTGAAGCATATCTTTAACATTTCCAAAAAATGTTCTGATAGTAGTATCAACTGGAATTACAGGAACAATAGATTGACCTGGGCGCAGTTGAATAGGTGCAGCAGCCGGCCTAGGAGCCTTAGGTCGGACATTCGGCTTATTATGAGACTTGTTATTTGAAGAAGTAGGTTGAACAAAGTTGGGTTGTGTGGGAACTGCATGGGATCTGGAAATACCAGGAACAGTCTGAGCACCCAAAATGGCTGACTTGGCATTGGATTCCAAAATCTCTGGTTTAAGGGTTCTTTCAATCATTGTGGTTTTGATATCTTTGTAGGGTTAATATAAAATATGTTGATAACTTCGAAGACAAACAAAAACTTACTCTCAAAGGGGACAATCACAAGCGATTCAACAAATCCTTAACAATGGTTAGATCAGAAGGTAGATAATAAGACGCAATATAAAACATACCAGTCATCATTCCCGCAACCACAACTTGAGGAGCAGAGACCTGTCCGCTTGAATCAGTCATAAACTGTGTCGCTGAGTTGTAAACAGAGTAGCGAGCTAGTGCCTTCAGTGAGTTACCAGCAATGAGAGCTGAAGCACCCCGAAACATAACTTTTCCAGGGCTTGAAAGATCGTATTGAATGCCATTAACTCTTCTCGTGAGCTGCGTTTGAGTCTTGACAAACTCAAAAGGATCTAAAAATACCAATTAGAAAAACCGACATGAACAATTATAAGCTTTCACTTACATGTTAAAATAGTTTCAACGGCAGCAGCAGTAGCGCCGGCTAAGGACGCGGTCAGTAGATTCTAAAGCCACATGAGGGTTAGTTAAGCTGAAGAAAGAGTGTGCTTCAATCACAATACCTCACTGCCAACGAGATCCTAAAAATGTGTTAGATATGACTTTTTGTAAAGTTAAAAGGCTGATTCAACTATCATACCTGCTTAGACATATTGTAATTGTGTGAACAACGGTGGTAAATCAAAAATCACGATGGGCCAGGATAAAAACAAAAATGATTGGGAGGATTTGAGATAGAACTCTTTTGATGGGCTCACTATGGCTGAAGAAATCACGTGAAAAAATTTCAATTTAGCTCTTCACATAATTATCCCCCAGTATTGTTACTTTCTCATTTTTTTAAAGAGCATCCTTAGATCTGAGTCTGATTATCATTCTCAACTATTTAAACATCTCAAAGTCGAATATATTGTTTTTCTAACCATTGCATAAACACACATTTACAAAATGTTAGAGACTATTTCGTCAAATTCTAATACTATTGATCCCGAGGCTGTGACCAGGGTTCTTTCACCAGCAAACTGCTACAGTCCCCAAGCCATCAAATTCTTTCTCACGATCTCCCGCAAATACTCAGATTATCGTGCCCATCTGGATATCCCACGTACTGGGTCTTGCGACAGCTACGTCAAAAATACTCTTTTTAATCATTGGTATTCCCGGGACTATATTTTTGATTACTGCACTAAAGTGGCAGATAACGCCACTGCCAAAGCTCAGGCCGCCGAAGAAAAATCTGAAAAGGAGACCAAGATTATCGATCCCCGGATAGATCCGTATGGCAACAGAGACTATGGATATAAACCTCCATCCCCGGAAGCTGGTATTTACTCGTGGGTGTCGTACGAGAAGAATACTGAAGAAATCATCAGACAGGATACAATTAAATTTTTGATTAGGAAATGTGGTCCTTCGTTACTTCTGTCCCAGTCTACAAGCGACGTAAGAATGACAACATTCAATACCTATAGCGCTTCTTACGAGCAATATAAATTAGCTAATAAGGACTTGTACAACTGTTAACTCGAATCTGAGTGAACGTTCTCTGATGTCTTTGTATGCAACGTCCTATTATCAATGTACATAAAATCTAAACCTACTGTAATAAAAAGTTACATACCACACTTTATCTACTCAAGCAATAAAATGCTGATGGTTTTAATTCGTAATTTTTGTGGAAATCCTGGAAGGCTTCGATTGCCATAGCGACTATATGGGGAATACGATTTGCAACGAAGTAGTATACTCTGTTTTCCAACAATTTATAGCAACGTTTGCAAACCTATCAGGCAGAGGTAGAAAATCAGAGTGCCATTCATACTATTATTTATACATATATGTCTGCAATACCACGTGAAGCACATAAATAAAATAAATTTTGAATGAATTGTGATCTCAGATTGACCTAAACATATATTAAGTAACTGTTTTTAGCTAAAGGTCAGCTACCGCTATTAACAAATACCTAGGTATCTCATGTAGTCTTAGTACTTTTTATATCAATTTATTAAGATTTTTCTAAGTGATTGTCTAATAATAGAGTAACCCCATATTTTTGGAAATAAACAACATCGAAGATATTGTTACTGTACATATGCTCAAATAATTAGAAATCCAGAAACCTTAGCATTTACCCATGAGCTGCGAGACTCCTAATAAAAGCCCTTCGTCAGCTCAGCTCATCCAGGTCTAATGAAATATTTAAGCATATTCAGTTAACTGATTGAATATAATAAAAACATGTGTTATAAAGGTTGAAAACAGTAAAAAATAATTATACAATAAAAGAGACACCCACATTATCATGTTGAAATTCCCCATACCCGCTGAGAGTGTTACTTTTGCCAGTCTCATTTAAATAAATATTAAAACAATCTATCAGCTTTCTATATGATGCTATTATTTTCTTTTGGCCTACCTTTTATTTATTATAACTACTAGTGAACTTTCTGTCTATTTGGTAGTATTATCATGAAGATATTAGAAAGTAACTCTGCTTAGTAATTTTATAACTTGGAAGTTTATATTTTTAGAGATATTATACCTAATACAACAGGTTCTATGTAGAATACACTATCTCACATTGTAAGAGTTGTTTTTGAAGCTACACGTCTTTTTTATTTATTTTACATCCTTTAGTTGTTTCTATTATTGTTATGTAACATCTAAGTATCGATACAAACAAATTTTCTATCTATATAAAAATAATCAGAAAGCTGGGCTAACTGAGCCAAATGCTGATAATCCAGTTTATTAAGTTGCTTTGCTTCTTTTATTTCAAGCTATCTTGAGATAATAGCTTTAAACTTCCAAACACAAGAGAAGCTCTCTGGATTGAATAACCACCTGCTACGATCGTATATTACGCTCCATAGTTGGCAACTCATTTATGGATCTCATGCTCTGAATTTTAAACTAGGAAATTTGGTTACCTTTTTTGGATGGCTATTTAAAAACTTTTAGATCTAGTTTTCTTTCGATTATCTTGATCTTTTTTTATTTTTTGTTGCTTTTATCCATTTTGTGTGAGTACATGTTTTAGATCCTCCCCAATAGCTGGACCAAGTAAATCATTATTTTAAACTAATATGTAGCCGTATATTCTCTTTAAAAAAAAACAGAAATAACAGACAATCATGATTTGGTCTAATAAATTTGATTAAATGACAGCAATCCTTAAACGAAAATTTAGTAGATTTACAATGGAGTTTGATCGCAATTGTTTAAACAACTTTTCATATAATAAGAGAGATTCAAAGCTGGGGGTATACATGATATAATCAATTAAGTTAATTGCCACTTGATTAAGGCCTTCAGTAAATACAGTTATTGTTGTAACTGGCACATTTTTAGTCTTTTTTTTTGGAATTCTTTCCAAAATCTTTTATTCCTATTATACCTCCCTGTGTTTTCAAATTCATGTCCGTTTCAGGATCTAAAGATGTTTCTTTTTTGGGAAACCCAGTTACATCATTGGATACCATTGCTAAACTTCTGCTTAAAATCCACCCTTAGAAAAAAAAAGAAATATATATGGCATTAGTAATAAAAATCATGAATACTTTTATTTTAAAGGTTAAATTATCAAGCCATTAAAAATCAAGGCTTTTTTCCTGGAAAAATATAATAGGCTATCCAGGCGGCTGGAGATTTTCTTCAATGGCCTATGTTAACGTCTGTCCGTAAAGCATGATGTGTGCTAGACAAACTAACAAGTATTCTTAATACAGGCTCTAGCTTTATGAAATCTGATGCTGTAAAAAAGAATTGACTTGTTCTATAAGAAAATTTAGATTGAATCATGATAGTGTTTATTCGTGGAATTTAACACTGACTTGAAACTACTGTCTAAAGTTGACTTAAGTGATAATTCACATGCATGCTTTTAATAAATTGTCATATTTTGACTACATATCTATCCTAAGATTTAATCGTAGTCGTATAAACTAGAACTCATCATATATGTTGCTGTAAAGATTCTTTCTAAAAAAGATTGTTTTTATTTTTATGGTAAATACGAATGTAAATCAAGGTTAAGAACACTAGAAATTAAGCCCACTGTAAAATATTTAAAAGGGAAAAAGATCTATATTCATATGAGAGCTTGAGAGCTGAAAATTGAAAATTGTGGTAATTAAAATAAATACATTAAGAAAAAATAGACAAATTAAAGGAAATATTTTTAGAAAAACGCCAAACAAATAAAGTGTAATTAAATAAACACAGACTTCTTAAATAATAATGACACCGGCAATGGCGGCAGCAATGAGCGCACCAGCACCAGTCAAAGCAGACGCGCCATTGACTTGAGCAATGGTGGTAGGGCCAGAGGTGACAGCGACAGGAGGAGGCTGGGTACCCTTAGTAACAACAAGGGTCGTAGTAGGCTTAGGACTCTCAACAGGAGTGGTCTCGACAGCTGCGGTAGTCTCAGGAGTAGGCTTGACAACTTCAGTAGTTTCAGGAGTGGTAATAACAACTGGGGTAGTCTCAGGAGGGCATGTAGTAATAGTAGTGGTGATAGCAGTGAGAGTGGTAGTTCCAGAGGAGACAACAGGAATATGAGTGGTGACAACAACAGTGGTGGTCTTACCAGGAGTGAGGGTTACAGAAGAGGGAACGGGAACACCATCTTCGGGGCAGTAAGTAACAGTCTCAGTGACAACAGCATGCTTGCCATCAGAGTCGGTTTTAGTGATAGTGGCAGTGTAAGTGATAGTGCTACGAGTAGACTTGGTGCAGCTCTCGCAAGTGGTCAAAGTCACCTTGTCAGTAATAGTGGTTCCGTTAGTAAAGTAGGCAGTCTCAGTAATTTGAGGTGAAGGGACATGGAAAGAACTGGTACCCCCAATAACAGAAGACGCAACGCTTGAAGGCTCAACTTCAGATGACTCAGAAGCAGGAGCAGACTGGGCAGATGACTGAATAGCTGAAGAACCAGGAGCAGCACTAGATTCAACAGAAGAAACGGGAGCAGTGGAACCAGGAGCGACGGAGGCAGGGGTAGAGGCAGGCTCGGAGGAGGCAGGAGCAACGGAGCCGGGAGCAGAAGAGCTAGCAATGGGTGCAGGCTCTGAGGAAGGCTCAGGAGCAAGAGAAGACTGAGGAGCAGCAGTTGTAGACTGAGCAGGAGGCTCAATACTGGAAGAAGCAGGAGCACTAGTTGCAGGCGCGGCAGAGGTGACAACAGTACCAGTAGGAGCGGTAGGAAGGCCACAGAGAAGCAAAGACTCCTCAAGGAATTTGCTATAGGCGTACCACAGTGACTCACCACATTGTAGACAGGGATGAATAAGCTGTGTGTACTCGCTATCGGGAGCGCAAGTGCACTCCTTGGTAGCAGCGTCAGAATTACCACCACACTCTCTCCACTTAAGAATGGCATTTCCGCAGAAAGCATGGCATTCGACTGTAGAACCAGGAAGCTGGGGGTTAGCCATAGCCTCGGCAAATGCTGCGGGCAAGGCTAGGGGGCTAGCAAGAGCTAAGCTAGCAAAGAGGGTAGAAACTGCAAGTTTAGATAACATATTGTAAAACGAATGGATCTTGGTAAAAAAAAAAAAAAAAAAAAAAGATATAAAAAGAATTTTTGAAGAGCCAAAAAAAAAAAAAAAAAAAAAAAAAAAAAATAAAAAAAAAAAGATTTTTTGAAAAGCAAAAAAAAAAAAAAAAAAAAAATACAAAACTTGATATCAGGGAAAAGCGAAAGCTTTTATATTGATGAAAAAGGACCATCATTTGTTAATATATCTTAGCAGGTTATAATTAATTATTAGAGGTAATCTCTTTTTTCTTTTTTTTTTTTTTTTTTTATATAAAAATACCTTTTTTTTTTTGAATATTTTTTTTTTTTTTTTATTTTATTTTTTACTGTTTTTGTATATTTTCTTTTTTTTTACA
>Ga0160505_100269_pt1 | contig 35132 bp, 22 predicted proteins | sample DIDeMG_FD_108225 | JGI IMG/M metagenome (GOLD analysis project Ga0160505, IMG submission 108225) | Enriched chicken feces microbial communities from UW Madison campus, WI, USA - DID2874_E49_Stillage MG | ecosystem: Host-associated > Birds > Digestive system > Large intestine > Fecal ... | reverse complement strand
GTCTTCTTCCTTTCCAAGGCGGTGAATTCAGTTCCTTTGGCCTTAGACCACAAATAGAGAGCGCTAATTCTGAGACCAGCACTAGCGAAAGTGAAGATCAAACCAAAACCAAGAGCAACTGCAAATGCTCCAAATGCTCCCCAGTCGCTAGAGTCATACAAGCCGTTCCAAATAAGAAGAAGTTTTCCTCCTTCCTTTGCACTGCCGTAGTAGATAGTTCCAAAGACAAAGACAGCCAATAATGCTCCAAGACCTCCAACCATCACATCAAATCCACGAAGAAACCAAAACGCACGGTCAGACAATCCAAGGAAAATAGCTGGGATAACTGCTGCGGAAACTAAATCAGCGATTAAGTAGATCTGCAAGACGTTGTCTGCGACTTTGACAGCTAACACGATGGTTGGAATCATTACAATCACTACCAAACAACGAATGTAAATCATCTTCAACTTATTGCGGAAGACATCGTTCGAAATTGTTGAGACCATAGCGCTTTGAAGACTGTCAAAGGTACAAGTAGACAAGCAAATCACGAAAATCAACACGAAAGCCACTATCCAACGAGGCATTTGACTAAGCAAGATGTAGAAGGCATTGTAACCCATATCATCACCCACAGTCAAGTATCCTGCCCAGACAGCCAAGAAACCAGTAGTTCCAACCAAAGTACAAATGGTGAAAGTTACGAAGGTTGCAATGGATGTTCCGATCCAGAGATCCTTGTTGGACTTACTTGCAAAAGTTCTCAACCAGAAACCAGACAAGAAGCAGTCGTTCGTGATGATTGCAACAGGTAAGATAAACACAAGTTGCCAGCCCAATTTGTTGGCCTCCAACAAATGAGATGGACCAATTAAGGATTTGTCGATGTTGATATAAGATCCCATACCAGCTGCACAAATAATAGTTAGGAGAAGTACCAAGGCACCTTGAAAGTTGTCGGTGATAAAACTAACTTGGAATCCACCAATGAATGTATAGATAGTAGTCACCACACATTCTACAATGACAGCACCCAAGGCATCCAAACCAGTCAAGGTCTCAATAGCACCTCTAATGGCAGCCAACTCTCCAATCATGAATAAAAACATTGTAAGGCAAGTAAAGAAAGAAAGATACAATGCGGTAACGATACCAAATCGGCTTCTAACCCACTCGGTCAAGATGAAACCATCAGGACACTTCTTACGAATGATCGGACCGACAGCTGCAAAACCCAAAATGGGAATGGCTCCAGAAATGGTGTAAACCAATAAGCCGTGCAAACCCGCGAGATTTCCAATCTGTGCATAGGTAGTCAAAATACCACAACCCATGGCTGCAATGTTAGCATTTTACAAAGGTGAATCAAATGATGAAGATCAAGGAAGGTGAACATAGTTAAGCAAAAACAGTTGTATGTTCGGAAACAGTCACAATGTGGCAATTGTCAAATGGATGAGTTTTGTTTCTGAAGTTTGCTAGCAATGTGGTACAACGGACTTGTCAAGGCTGAGACTAAGCTTTGAGCGACCATGACCACACCGCACATACACATGGACTTTGAATGTGTAGACGCACAATGGGGTTCCCCGAGTATTCCAGAGTCACCCTGACTGACTTCCCACCTTATATAATACACACACATAGATAATTTCCGAATTACTGTTTTTGAACAACTTAGCCTCCTCACGCAAGAATGATCTTGATCGAGTCCAAACGGTTTTGTCTCAGCTCTTTCAGTTCTAAGTAGAAAAGAAAGTGCACCCGCTGGCAAGTTGAAGCTGCAAAAATAAATTAATACGTACCTGAAGCAATGAAGTTGACAGCCAAAGGAAGTCCGCTTTGGGTTCCATTGGAAGCCAAAAAGTTATTCTTGTTGCCAAACTTCCATGCAAGCAATAAGCCTGTGGCAAGAAGAAAGGCATAAGTCAAGTAGATTATAGCGTTGTTGCCTTGAGATGAAAGTTGAGCCATCACAAATCCAAGAGACTGGAAGAAAGTATGTTGTAATAAGAAATTTTGTTCAGCCTCTTCTTCTTATAGTATCACACACTCCTGATATAATGCGCTTAGGGGTATCAATTGCGCGGTATTTCTTTGTGCAGCTAACGATCTGATCTTTTGTGGACTACGCTAGAGAAAAATCCCGGAAAAATCTAATTCCTGCGATGAGATGTATGCGGCTGCCTATTACGCATAAATTTGCGAAGCAGAAAATATTTCACTCGTAGTCGTTGAAATTCAATTTGTCGGAACACGAACAAACTTCGAAGAAAAAATAAAAAAAAGTGTGCTCCACGGCAGGATCGAACTGTCGACCTTCAGATTGCACAAACTAAGCTTATGAGACTGACGCTCTACCAACTGAGCTAGTGAAGCTACACGCTGAGTTAATTTTCTATTCATAATTTATATTCATTAACTGAAAACATAAAAATTCGATTTTTCAGATCTGGACCCTGATATAGTACCCAATATAAAAATGTTTCAAAAAAAAAAAGATAACTGATTCTACTGTTTGTTCCATTATGCGAATATGTACCAGCATAAATTGCTAAGCTCTCTTTGAAGGAGTTCTTTATTCATTCACGGAAGATTAGCAGATATGTCCGGGTTCTGAAGTAGCGAGCCTTTGAAATGAGCATAACTATTGAACAATATCTTTGGAAGTTGACTTATCGATTTGCATCACCTCGCCTCTGCTCTTGTCACATAAACCATTGTCACATAAACCATTTGTCAATACGTCAATCGTCGCAAAGTCGATACTTTGGAAAACTGATACTTACAATTTCAATTCTGTTTATCGGAGTAGATTCGATATATATTATTATTAAACCGCTCCTTCAGGCGATACTCACTTCAACTTTGCCTTTATTTCTCTCAACACTTTCAATGCGAACAAGTGGTCTTCCTCCTGGGCCAAACCACTGACAGTGAATGCACCATAAATCCCATCGAAGTTATCAGCTTTAATGGGAACAGAGCCTCCATGGGTAGCATACTCACTGCTATCAACGAAAAAGGTCGACTCCAAAGTTAAGGGCACTCCGGCACTCTTCTCCTTGAAAGCCAATTTGCGGCCCATAAAGAAACTAGACTTGGCAAAACGAAGCACAGTCTTCTTCTTTCTGTTGATCCAAAAGTCATTGTCAAGTCCAGAACCGGGTTTGGAGGGACTATGAAACACAACTTGTCCACTAGAAAGCGTAATGTCAATGACAATTGGTTTGTTGAACTCCTGGGCCAATTGTCTAGCAAGCAGGCCAATTTCCCAAGCCACCGAAGTGTTGAAGTAAGGGAGAGTGATTTCAGTGCCTTCCAATTCGTCCAACTCTTCGAGGCTCAATTCATATGGTTTAATAGACATGGTACTTTAGAAGAATGTGGTTGATTGATTTTGGAGTGCACTAACCTATACCTATACGTACGTACAACATATGACCCCCACTTTTCATGGGGGTGAGGGTGACGTACGTGCTATTTCCTTTGTATTCAAGAAACATGCTTCTTCGAATTAAAGTCGATTAATAAACTGATCGATATTTGAACTATGTATGACTTTTTTGAAGGGGAATACAAATCAAATTTATATCATTTATTAATTATTTTCGCAGTTGTGAGTTTTCGTGTTTTTATTACATAACTCCAATTTTTTGCGAACTGCTGTCATCTGATGAACTGTAAGGCTGCAAAGTAACAACTTTACGTATTCCATGGATCTGACTCAATGAAAACATAAGTTCGAAGATAATTATGTTTGCAATATATCCTTCGGATTAGAATTTCTCAAATTTATAGGGTTTCCACCAGCTCACTCGTCCTCCTTGTTTCTATCAATTGGCGAGATAAACTACATACCCAAACAATGAAAATCGTAAGTACATAGAAGTAAAAATATCGGAGTTGAATACAACTAAACTCACAAAACGGACTAACGGGTTGGGAAGATAAACGTCTTCTATCATTAAGAATAGTTGAAACTCCGGCATGTGGTGTAAAATTTGAAAATTCGCTGAGGTCTACATTGATTTATCAATTTGGCTGGCTCTTCTTCATTATTATTTTCTAGAGTTTATCTTATTTTCGATCAATACATTCCTTCTTTTTTATAGCTCTTTTTTCTTTCCTGAATAGCTGATAAATTCCTCATTGGAATCACTAAACCCAGCGGAATCTACGCACTAAAGATTACCCCTGTTCGTGAACGTACACCAATTGAATAAGGATTACCTCACACCCGAGTAAATGGCATGCCGATAGTTTTGTGATGCCGTACGTACTTCTGTTGGCAACTAATGGGAACTGCATACCATTACATCGGTAGTTACCGTGGTTGCAGAAATACTCGACTGAATAATAGGATGATAAAAAAAAATGCCACCGTAGTGGTGTAAAGAGTGTCACAAACCCCTATCTGAAAATTCCTAGAGATCTCAGTTTGTAAAAAAAACGCAATATTCAATGCAAATTCCGTTGCTTATCCATTCTTCATTCAGGAATTCGTCGGAACTCTCCGACCTGTGATATTGCACAAAACTCTTATCTTTCACCAGGGCTTCAGGCGAAATTTTCCTGGCTTTCCCTCTATTCACTCTTGAGGTTCAGCTATTCCTCATTCTTTTTTTTTTCCACCCATCAAAGAAGTTTAAAATTCCACCTCTATTATGCTTGCAAACGAGGTGCCGGCAAATCGCCGTCTTTTACAATGTGCCAGTGCTATCTTCTGGTGTTTGTTATCTGGTGGTCCAATCTTTGGATTCGCTGCATTGAAACCCGTCTTGATCCGAGAGAAGGTCTACGAAAGCGTTTGCGACATCTCCATCAATGGCACCACATCTGGTTGGGGTCAGACCTTGGTGATGGACCCAGAAAAGTTTGGATCTTTGACATTGTCTTTGGTCAAGGGCATTGTGACTGTCGCCGAAGAAGAATCCGTGGCCAAATGCACTGATCAGGACTTGAAGTTGAACATGATGTTCACGGTGGGTGCCATGTTGACCAATGTGTCTGCTATTGTCATTGGTAGAAGTTTGGATCTTTTTGGACCCAAATTTTGTGGTCTTGTTGGCGCTGGTTTCCTCTACCTTGCATGTGCTATTTTTATTTTCAGTAAGACCATTGAGGCATCACCATTATTGTCTTTCATTGACCCATACTTAGTTGGATATGGATCTATGGCTCTTGGTGGTCCATTCGCCTACATGTCTTCCTTCCAGTTGTCGAACTCGTTCCCTTCAAAATCTGGTACAATCTTGGCTATCATCACTGGTGCATTTGATGCTTCTTCTGCTTTATTCTTGGTTTACAGAATCGTCTACAACGCTTCTAATCAGACGTTTACTCTTGACCAGTTTTTCAAGATCTACCTTTTAGTGCCTACTTTCATCACTATTATGCAGATTGTCCTCATGCCAACCGATTCTTATAAAACTGCTCCAGACACCAATTTGTGTGTTAATGACTCAGCTGAAGTGATCGAAGCTGCCACTGAAACTGACGCTTTATTAGCTTCTGAAGTTGCTCACCATCCACCAGCTACTGGTAGAAGAGACTCTATTGGTGACGCCTTGAAGCAGCCATATGCTACCGAGGGAGAAGAATTTTTGGTTGAGCACTCAGGTGGTATTTTCGGTATCTTGCACGGTTACTCTGCCAAGTATCAATTGAAGACTCCATGGTTTTATTTGATGTGCTTGTTTGCAACAATTCAAATGTTGAGATTGAACTACTTTGTCGCTACAGTTGGTACTCAGTACTCATACTTATTACACTCTGTATCCAAGGCTACTCTTTTAAACAGATTTTTCGATATTGCCTTGCCTCTTGGTGGTATCATCTCGATTCCATTTGTTGGTATCTTCTTGGATTACTGCTCCACTGTTGTTGTGTTGACTGTTCTTCTTCTCGTTTCCCTTCTTATAGGTGTTCTTGGCCTTCTTCCAAGCTTCTACGCCGGTTTACTCAACGTGGCCATTTTTGTTGCCTACAGGCCATTTTTCTACACTGCTATCTCCGACTTCTGTGCTAAGGTCTTTGGTTTCGACACTTTCGGAACTGTTTATGGCTCCATCATCTGTATCTCGGGTGTTGTTAACTTCTTCCAGTCCACTTTGGATAAACTCACTCACACTACATTCAAGATGAACCCAACACCGATCAATATTGTTTTGGTTTTGACTACCTTGGTTATTGGAACCATCACGATTCTTTACGTCAAACAGCAAGCTGGCCACTACAGTAAGAGAAAAGCTCACTCGCACAATCCTTAAAGATGTTGATTGTTCAACCATTATATAAACCTCATTCAATAACATAGTTCTTTACATATATATGGTAGCGTTGCTCGAATAGGAATGCTTTTTTTCCCCTTTGAATTATCTCTCATTGTTACCTCCTTGGTCTTCATACCCACCGTCTGAGCCCAGGACTGCACACTTCACCCTCATTATCATGGAATTCACCGAATAACTTCCATTAGTTAATCTCCACTAATATCATGAAGCCGGTAGTTTCCACGGGAAAGGCATACTTCTGTACCGTTTTGTCGGCATTTGCAATTGTCATCTTGTCTGTGATTGGTTATTTGTTCAAGATCGGTCATGAGTCTATGATGGGTTCCACCAGCGACCCAGAAGATGGAGACGCCGTGGCTCACACTGTGTTTGGAGCTGTCTTTGTATACTTAGCATTCTTTGTTTTTTGTGGCTCACAAGTCTATTTGATTCAGAGAGAAAACAGAATTAAGTTGTGAGCGGAGTTGCTGCCACCCTTCGTTCTGATATCATTACTGGATAATATAGATAATAATGCACGACAATAAAAGATTTTTCGAGAATTCATTGAGAAAGGAGAGAGTTTGTAGCCTATTCTTTTTCTAGATATGGCCTGTGATAGTATAATTTGTGGTACAGATATTCAACTTGAAGTTTCAATATTGAGATATATTGAAAGAAAAGAAAGATTTCTACTACTTCTTCTAGAAATCTGCTCGGAAAACACCATTTGGAAGCTGGAACTTAATCATATCTCTCGAAACAAGCACAAGAAAGTAATCATATCTCTCGAATCAAGCATCGACTTGCCTTACCATCGACATACAATTTATCCGCAAAACATTACTCATTAAGGACCTTCCACAAGTCATGATTCTCACCCAAGGTATAGTATAAAGTACGTTTTTGGTAATAATCGGGAGCAATTTTTATATTCTCAATGACATCGTCAAGCAAAATGGCTTTTCCAACGTTGATTCCGTTACCCAACCCCGCATGAGACGTACTAACAACATGGATATGGAAATGATAGTAGGAAGGCTGGTAATGAATAAACACACGTAGTTGGTCACGAGGAACTGGGAATTTCGAGCTGGTGATGGACTTTACAGTCTCTTGTAAGTTCTCCAAAAATGTAATATGAGAGCCATTCAAATCCCTGACGCTGGCAATATCTGTCCTGTTAACAATAACAACCAAATATAAAGCATTCATGGTGACATGATCCCATTTCATATCTGGAAGTAGAACAAACCCATTCTGTGGATCTTTATCGTGATGAACAAATGTTTCTGATTCTTTACCATGATACAAGATGTTGTGTACCCACTTGATGCGATCACCCTTCTGAGTTTCAATGTATGCCTTCACCTTTCCATTGTAGACCTCTGGGGTCTCTGTGATGTAATGAAACACCTGGTCACTATACTTTTTGATATGAGTCTCAGTTGCTGGATAAATGACGTTCACTTTAGCGCCAGGGTTCACATCTATATTTTGGGACAAGTTAGCTTGTGACCAGTAGTATATATCATTATTGTTTATGAGCTTAATTGTCTCAACCACCTTTTCGAGTTTGAAGTTTGATACATCGACGAAACCAAAGGCCGATTTCTCAATGGTTACGATTGCATGCTCATCCCCTATCGATCCAAGGATCGCCAACGTTTTTGTTTGTGGATCCGAGTTAAGAAACCTCTCAGCTTTAAATTGTGAAATAAGCTCTTCTATTGTAATCATCTGGGTGATTGTCCTAGTAGGTTGAAACCTGTTGGAGTTCTGCATGTTAAGCAGGATGAAATTCCGTTCATAGTGTAGTAGGTTTCCAAACACTCCCATGATTTACTTTGTCCTGCAACTTCTTACTTTATTAACTAATACCCAGAATTCACAATCTACGTAGATTGAACGGTGATATCGTTTGGACACCTCACAGGCTAACCTTTCACGGATGGAAAGTTTCAGGTTTCTTTTTACCGAATCTGAAATACCCATATCTTATTAACTTGATCTCCATGCTTCCAAAATGAGGTACAATCACTTAAATCCGTATTCACGGTTGACACTAGTCTAACGAAGATTGCCTCAAATTTTTTCTATAACTGTCTGTCTTTTCTTTATCTATTTAAGTGTATCTTGTACTCTTTTATCTTGGTTGCAACGTTGCAAAAGTCTAGATTTCATTCATTCGAACACAACCTACTTTGAATTGCATTTGAGTCCCACCATCGTGGCATTTAATTACAAATCATAATTACACCGATGTAATCATCAACGAAAGAAATAAGGCATTATAAGAATCGACTCATCATCATTGAACCGAATCTTCATAATCGACAGAGAAACGAGACAAAGTAGTTGACTAAGTGTATTTACAACTTGGCTACACTTTCCTTCCCTCCCTTCCACTGAACATTTCCACTCCAATCACAAATATCAAAAACAAGAAGGCGAATATCGTCTAACTCTTCCTTGGTTCCTCCCAAGTTAATAGCCCCCTTCAAATGTCCTTTCAAAGTAGGATTGACGTCCTGTGGAATTAATGCGGCTATAACACAAAACGATGTTTCTAAACTTGACAAGACGCCGGTGTAACTTAAGAGCGGCGCGTATACATTGTGGAAAGCATATTGCCACAAATCCGGGTAGGCATTGAACATTTGAGATTTTACTCGAGTGCTCACCTTACCGTATACGGCATTCCAGAATTCCAGTCCCCTAACCTCGTTTTCCACGACCTGCTTCGTATCTACTGATTGGGTACAGATAGGACCATCCAAAGTATCATAAGTTGGGATGGATTCGTCAAATCTCGTTCCTGCGAAATCTTCATGCACCAAATCTGACGATCTGACGTGGCCAGGGTAAACAGTTACCGGACGGCAAGATTTCAGCAATGGCTTGATGCTGCTAGGGGTGACATTCCGCAACGCCGTCAATGCATTGATCAGCTTTGGTAAACCAGCGATGGGAGCTGCCTTCAAGATGGCCTCTCTAATCTTCGAAGCCACAGCAGTTTGACACGCATGTATGTCCTCAGTTTTGCTGTACTTGTAGCCGAGAGGAAGTTTATCGTGATAAGTGTAGGGAATAAGCACATCTGGCAAATTCACACCCACGGCAGAAAAGTCCTCGAATTTCACAGCGGAGGCAATGGAATCCTCGGCCAACTTCAAAATATAAGTATCTGTTAGAAGTGTCTTTTCGGTCGTAGCCTCCAAAAGCTGTTGTCTTAATGCAAAGTGGAGAATCTTACCAATTTCCTGGGGCTGGTTTACTGTGAGCGCTGTAGAGGCAATAATATACCAGTTGCTGTGAAGAGAGGGGTACTTATAGGCGAGCTTCACTAATCTTTCAGCCGTTAAGAGTGTGACCATGATAGAATATTTGATGGGAAGAGGTTGAATCGAAAGAATCTGGAGATAGTTGAATTATCCGGGGGAAGAATTTCGCGTGCACATGATCTCAACAATTTCACACCAATAATTCGAGTGGGACGAATTACTTAAAGCTTGCAGTTTCATAATTATTTATTCTTGCTTTTATTTCCCTTTCCAATTCATGCTCGATGAATGATTTTTTTTCTTGGAAGTCTAAGTAATTTTTTTTTTTCGAATCATGGATTTTTTTCCATTCCCTGTGCCAATAGTGTGGGGAAACTTTCATGTTCCGCCAAACATTCCTTTCATGCTGTAGTCGCTTTGTATTTATGTTCATTTCGTGCGAGTCTATCTTTAATTTTCTTCAGCTTTCCATCTTCCCAGTTCCCCTTTGCCCAGAAATGTTCTGGCCTCGAAATGGATGGTGCAACCTTATGATTGAACTCACGGAATGGCATATTGTATTGCACACTGACATCTTTAGGAAGAGAGTCATTAAGAGCCTCCTTCACGTCATGAACCAGAACCTTTTCCTCTGACCCAACTGGAGTCAGACTATACCCATATAATCTCTCTTCCAGTAGTTCTGCTTTTTCATCTTCCCAGGGCCGCATAGTGATATCAATGGGAACCCAGCGATCAATGCTTCTCCAGTTATCCGATCCAACCATTTCCTTAATTCTAGACACAGCTCTCTTGTAAGCAAACTTTTCATCTTCTCCTGTAAATGCCAGTGCATTACTAAAATCGACTTTCTTCGAACTGTACTTGAACTCCTTGGCATAGTCACGATCATAAGAAGTGACATTGGGTCTGTAGGGATTTAAAGTATCCAAAGTAGTCCTTGCATACATTTCCTCTTCCTGAACCTCCTTAGATTCGATTTCGACATCTTTTGCCTCTTCAGGGAAAAACAAATTTTCAACTTCTACCTCTGTTCGGATAAAAAGTTGACATTTTGCCTCGTAAAGTGCATCCAAAAGAGTGATGAATCTACGCGCCTCGTTTCTCATTTTCGTAGTCATTACAGGAATATCATCTATTATAACAGTCTTGTAAACAGATGCAAGAGTGATGTAATCCGATGAGCTAAACCTTTCTCGACAAATATAGTCAAATGATAACAAGCAAACAGCGTTATTTTTGAAAGTTTTTGGAATCATTGATGATCGATTGTAAACTGTGATCGAAGCTGCTTGGGAGGGTAAGCAATTGATATTCACCTTTGGGTCCATGATCTCTGAGTTGGCCTCTATGCCCAAGGCATTCGATTTTATCAAATAGTTCCATTCTGCTTCATGGTTGTTATTTCCTTCTATAACAACCGAGTTCTTGGCTTTTGTAGATGATTGAGCTAGTTTCAATCTATAGTCAGTTTCAGACTTGATGTCAACTGTTGCACACCTAGAGTTGAGAATACCAACGAATGATTTGAAGCGAGACTTATTGAACTCGGATGAGTACAATTCCTCAGGAAGCTTATTTGATGTGGCCACCAAAACCCCTCCGAGCTTGAAATAATACGTAAATAAGATTCTGACGATCTGAGCCGATGCCACATCAGGAAGCATGAATTCGTCTAGCATGAATATCGTGCTATTGGCAATCATTTTCTGAGCGATTTCAAACAAAATGAATTCATTCTCCATGGTCATTTTATGCTTACCATTGATCGAAGCTGTAAGCATTCTCTCCTTCTGAATGCGATGGATCTCTCCATATACCCAGAGAATAAAGTTATTGTAATGCCATCTCATCTTTGATTGATGGGGCAAGCAGTTGGCAAATATATCCATGAGCATAGATTTTCCTGATCCAACCTCCCCATTGACCAAGAGACCCTGTGGAGACGCAATATTATGAAGCTCCTCTTCATCAGACATGAATCGTACGAGTTCTCGCTTCTGCTTGTTAATATCCTTTCTAAACCACAGGCGAAGGTTATAGAGGGGCTGGTGGCGTAGTGATGTGACATTCTGTCGCTCTTCAGCCTCTCTAATCTCGAGTTTTCTTAGCAAAAGGGAAGCCTTGATCGCCATATCTTGCGGAGGGTTATAGTCCATGACACGATGATAAAGCTTCTGAAATTCTTTCATGATACGCAACTGGTCGGCATCCTTCTCTAATAATCCCAGGGAGATATAGCTTTGATAAAGCATGTAAGGATCAGTGATAGCAAGTGCGTTATTCACCGGCGAGGTGCTCTTGAAATCATATGGAAGTCTACCTTCCACACCGTGGGGTCCAGATGTGTAAGTGCTATAGACCCGTAAGCAACGTAATCTTGGACTGTGATGAAAGCGTCTCATGGCGATCCTCAACAAAAGCAAGAATAATAAGGGTTGAGAATAATCAAGATGATTCTGTATTGTATTACCGAGTCGGACATAATTCGCGATTAGATTTTTGAGATTAGATAGAACAATTCTGTCAATGCAGTACAGATGGCCCGTTTCCGATACGGGTTTGGTAAATAATGCTGGATTGAATGCTATTAATATGCTTTACGATGACAGTCACTTCTTAGCAGCCGCCAGGCTGACAAGCAGTGTAGTGCTAGACTCCACTGAACTAGAATTTTGATGACTGAGATTTAGTTGGGCAAACTTTCGATCCAATGAGTTTGATAGCCCGTTCATTTCTTCATCGGATCTGCCATAGAGCTCATACCACCAACGCACATCCGAGAAATTAAAGAAAATGACATCATCTCCTGATGACCCCTCGAATGATTTGTTGATGAATTCTCCTGACCGCGAAAGGAAATAATCCCATACAGATACGGTATGGTTCTGAACATTATGCTCCTCCTTGAGTTCCCTCTCGGAATTGCAAAGGAAAGTACCGTACTGACATGAGTAATAATGGTAGAAGAGCCTCTTCAAAAAGCGACTGTTAAACTCGAATTTGGACGGGTGTTGACGCAAGATTTGGTAAACACAGTCCAAAAACTGATGGAACACAGGAGACCGCTCAGAACTACCAGAGTACACTGTATATGTGGACTCACCCTTGATATCGTTTGCAAGGTTAGAAGATGCAGCTGCAGAAGCAGTATTCTTTATATGGTACGCAGCTTTCAGAAGGAAGGAAGTAAACACAGTTTTCGCTCCATTGACATTGTTCATGCTCTCACTAGGTTGCATGATAGGGGGAGCTGAAGTATGAGAAGTGTGAGAGTTTGGATTGTTCAGTAAACTTTGTTCCTTATTCTCTTTGGCTATTTTGGGTATCAACGCACCCATACATCCACCATGATCACCTCTAGTAGAGAATTTAAAGCCGAAGCTTGTCCACTCTTTCTCTATTAAGACAATGAATCCATTAATAGTCCGAAAGTATGGGTCAAGACAAAGCTGCAGCAATGCCGAAACTTGAGATGTTCTGTCCCAACCATCCGAGCAATGAATTAAAACATTCGTGTTGTTTAAATGAACTGATTTGGTGATTCTATCCACAGACTGAAGAATAATCGAGAGCCTATGCAACCACTGAGTCTTTGTTAAGGACTGTTGCAACAAAGGATAGGGGCTTTGGCGACTTCCACTAGCAGTCACGGGATACCGATCTAAATCGCTCAATATCGATACAAGCTTGTTCAAGGAGTCTCGCATTACATGAATGTTGTCGATATTGCAGAAAATCTTGTCAACTTGTTGTTGATACCTAGAAGAATTATCTGACTGCGAACTCTTAACTCCCTTTTCAGAATCAGAAGAGCCCTTTCCTCTGTAGTTTTCTATGCTCTCGGTTCCCGCTCCAAGAGCGTGTTGTGCCATAGCGTTAGTAATTGGTCTCAAGTCAACAATTAGGTTACGTTGTGGCTGAGTTCGAAAAGCACTATTATCAGAGATTCCGGCCCCCCTTTCCACTTCCTGCGACCTGAAAATCTCTTCAATGAGCTTCTCATCTTGAATAGAACGATTTTGTAAGTTTAAACCAACAAGAGGTTGCGAGCATCGGGCGATGATATTCCCATTCTCTCCCTGTCTATGTTTATAAACCACGGCCGGAATTCTTTGCTTTGATCTGAATTTTCCGGCATGTTTTAATACACTTTCAGAGATCGACAGTGGTACAACAAAACTCTGAGGATATGAGGGGCAGAACTTGTATCCCTTATTGACGAGAGACAACCTCCACTTGCCATTAGCCTCGTGCCCAATCAAAGTCTGTCTTGTATATTCAGCAACAGGGTCGTAAATTGACCAGCCAGAGCTACCCAAACGTGACTCTAAGACGTTTGCTTTGTAGTCAAACGCATAAAACTCCTTTATAGAGTTCATTGTTTTGGGCGCCGTCACAAGCTCGCTGAGTTTCTGGAAAACGTCTGTACATATTCCATCATTCGCAAAGTCGAAAGAATAATATGTAAAATCTTTGCACTGGATCCGAATGTTAGAGGTGGAGTACTTATCGAAATCGTCGTAGTGGGGAGGCTTGAGCATGGGCAATTCTGTACCACTGAAACTGATAGCAACATTCGACCAGGAAGATCCACGTGCCTTGATAATCCGCTCGATTATTGGATAACAAATCCATATTTCTCGTGGAGTGGATCCCGGTTTTTCCGGGGTAAATAAGAATACCATATGGAATCTAGATAAGATAAGTGTTCCCTTGAGATAGTGACCCCTTCTCCCGAGAAGTACATTCTCGACGTTTAAGAGCCTCAGAAAATCCATCTAGGAATAATTTAAACTGGTACTCCGACAGACGAATCGTCTCGCTTTAGCGCTGGTGTTTGCTGAAGTGAGGTCGACAGTAACTTGGGAGTCCTTCCACACAATTCTCACGTGAGCAGTATGTTATGTACTGATTGCAATGGTAGTGAAAAGCCGTGGTCAAAAAAAAGAGTTAGAGAGGAACTATAGTAAAGTACCACATAATCTAAGAGTCTTGTTTTACATTGCAGTGGTGAGCAAATTTTCAAAGTCAACTTTGGTTCGTTTTGTCGAAAGCTGTATTTGACTTATTGGGTTTCCAAAAGTCATCATAAGATTGCGATTACTATATGATATATAATATACAAGAACTCAAAGACCATCAAATTTGGCAATTCCATTATTTGGAACCAGTGTTTTCACTTTTTTCTGTTTCTTTTTTTGTTGCTCTTGCCCGCTTTCCGACAGTTGTTCGCTTCTTGTAATTTTGTTGATGTCAATCATTCTCTTTTTAGGTTTCATCACAACTGTTGCAATATCAGTTCTCTTTTTTCTCACAATCTGAGGTGTTGAATGTGTTGAAGGTGTCGATTCTTCATCTTCAGATCCTTCTGATGCATCAAAGCCTACTTCTTCGCTGTCATTCTCGTCCTTATTTGGAATTATCGCATCTTCTTCCTCTTCTTCTTCCTCTTCTTCTCCCTCTTCTTCTCCTTCCAGATCTGTGTTGTCAAAAAAAGAATCGCTTCCGCTGTGTATGTCGTCCGAATCATCAACGCTGGAATCCGGATCGTCATCATCCAGCACTCCTTGCTGGTCTTTTTCCAGTTGCCCCGACCAGATTTTCAAACCATCCATTCCAGAACTGATCAATCTGTAATCGTAATCAATATCGAGGCCACCAACTTCGTCCATTCCACCTAGTTTTCCCATCACAGAAGAATGGACTCTGGTCTCGACGACCCTTCCTTTCTTGTAATTAACTCTGTGAAGAATACCCTCGCTGTCTCCACACCAGACAGAGTCCTTCAAATCTTCTACCCCCTCGTTCATTGTTGGGATAATGGCGTCAATGGAAGCATTCTTGTTCACCTTAACTCTCGAAATCTGATCTGCGAGACCGTTGTTTGAGTTTTTCCAAAGTGTAACAATACCTTCACCATGAGAAACAAGAACCGTGTCATTCTTGTTGGCATTTATACTGTCCGTAGCGTAGCACATTGATAAGAGTTCGTCTGCTTGATCATCAGACTGGGTTATAACACCTTTTCTGATGTCAATGTGTGCTAGCGTTGTGGATCCAAGTGTAAGATAATGATATGCAGATATGGCAGGCATGGGTAATATTTTATTGATCGAATCTTCATGGATATTTGGCAACTTGAATTTTAACTTCTTACTTGACAACTCATGGCTGTCAAATACTAGAACATGACCATTCTCCGTACCAGTCAATAAGAATGGATGGGTACTCGAGAGACACATATTAGTTATCGCATCTTTACCATCATAATGGTTCGAGACTGATGTCTTTGCGGTGACTTTTCCGGTCTCAGTAGATGCTCTTTTTATGATGTGATCAGTGCCAACAGAGTAAATAAAATCACCTGTAGAGTTCTCCAGAATATCAAAAATGACCGATCGGCAAGATCCTTTATGTCTTTTGGTCTTCCAATTGGTAGAGAAATCGCCTGTTGACCCTAAGTCCAGACTATCCATTGAAATCCACCATTTTTTCTTGATTGACGATATTGAAACTTTGGTCGAATTCTTTTCTTTAAGTTCTGCCTTTTCCCTTTCATTCTGAACTGTTTCCTCGAGGCTTTCGGCATTGTATGAATGGCAGTACAAATGACCTGTTCCTAAACCAGCCATAATAATTGGCTTAATGGGGTGAGCGGCCACAGTGAAGAGAGGGTCCACATAATTGATTTCAACAATAGGAGGCACAGAGGACTCCATTTCAAGAGCCGATGTTGTGTTTGCCGTTTTCTTTCTAGCCATTCCCGAAGAGCTACTCTTATCAATCAGAAAGAAGAAGAGATGAGGACCTGCGCATAGGGGCACCTACTGCCCTCATCTACAACACTAGACTTCAGGTGAGCTAAACCAAGAACTACGATACATCAAGTCATAAAATCTCATACAGAATCTAAAAAATATCTCCACTATTGCTCAACTGCTTGTCCTTTCTCTTACTCCAATACCGATCATTGTAATGCCAGTAATCATCACCAGTAACAGGATGCTTCAGTTTTACGAACCATTGAGGCTTGTAAGATTCACGTCTTTGCTCACGTTTCTTTCTGGCAGCCCTTTGCTTTTCCTCAACACGGTGCTTCTCATTTGATGCTTCATCATACCTTCCGTCTTCCATTGCTCTTTGATCAGGCCTCAATCTTGTGTCAGTTGGAGCAAGATATTCCTTAAGATTAGAAGTGAGACCATTCAAGGTAACGGCGAAAGCGGTCAAATTGAATGGGACTTTGGGACGAGGAGCAGCCTCCCATACAAGGAATTTCTTTCCGTTGTAAGGGTCCAGGTTACTGGTTTCCTTGGCTTCAATTAATGAATCTCTTCTTTTGCCCTCAATTTCACCAGTAACCTTCTTAGCATAAATACGCGAGTTCCAATGCCCTCCAATGGCCCAACGTGCTTTACCATGCGAGTCGTAAACGTTACCGATTAGTTGATAAGCAGAAGACGCCTTCCATCCTCTTTGTTTCATATCGACTTGTAGAACATCTCCAGTGGTATGATTGTGGACTTCCATTTTTCCATAATTGTCAACGGTCGGGTTACCCATAATAATTCCAACCACAGACGTGTTAACCTTTTTCCAACTGTAGAGTTCGTGGTCCACCCTTTCCCCAGATTTACTAACAACTCCACTATCGGGTCTAATAACACAGAACATTTTACCCAAGTGCTTAAAATCGAACGAACGTCCACGAAATTGAGAATCAACAGCGTTCTCGCCGTAGTAGTCCCATTTGATGGACTCTGCATGACAAGCACTGATTGGTGGATGGTGACTAACCTGTTCGGAAATCAACCTGAAATTTTGGTCTGGACGGCAATACTCGAACGTTTCTCCCAACAAAGGGTTGAAAGGCTTAGCAATTCTGTCGATTGTAGACGCATACTCGGAGGCAGCGAATGCAGCAACATACACCATTCGCAAAGTTGAATCAGGAATAGCAGCTGCAGTCGTCAACAAATCATTATATTCGATATCCTCAGCAAGTCGTTGAAGCAAAGAGGTACACTCATTGAAAGAGACTGGTAGGGTCATTCTTGTCATGTCTTTACCAATCATGGACTTCAAGATACCCCACAATCCAACTTTTGGTCTATCGTCCTCGTCCATAGCAAGCTTCTTTCTTGGAGGTTCCTCGTAACCAAGGAACGAGCCTTCTTCCTCTATCTTTTTAAGAATTCTAAGCTGGGCATCAGTCTTTGCCAAGGATTCCTTTCCAGGTAATTCATTAGTTTCTTTCTGCTCTTCTTGTACAATCTCAGGGGATACTTCCCTGCTCTTCTTTGTTTGTTCACTTATTACTGTATCAGCACCCTCAAGGGTTTGTCCCTCTTCGGTAGCATCGTCAAATTCATCTGCGTCGAAGAATTCGTCATCCGAGTCTTGGAAGATCTCCTCAATTAAAGCTGACTCGTCTTGAGCTTCAGAAGATTCAACAGGTGGTACAGGAGGGGTGCCAGCAAATTTGAAACCGACCCCAATTGCCAGTTCGTTCGAAACCTGAGGTGACGAGATACCCTTCGATTCAAGAAGCTTTCTCAATTTGTATTTCTTCCCCTCATAACTGGCAAGTGCTTCTTCGTGCTTTTGCATCTCACTTTCCAACTGTCTTATAGAGCTTTCCCATAACTTGTTAACTTCCTCTTGACGTTCAATCTTCTTCGTAAGCTTCTCTTCTCTGACCAAAGTGAATGTGTCGAATTGTTCGATCAAATCCTGAATATTAGCCAACGTCTTCAATCCAATTGAATAAGTTTCTTCGTCATTTTCAGGTGCCTTATTTGCCAAAACTTTGAATAAGTCAATGAGGCTTGCTGTTTCGACCTTAAGGGATCTCTTGGTTGCATAAATCTGGTCCCTCGACGTTTTGATCTCCTCTTCGTTGGATGTGCTGATATTCGTAGAATTCAATTCGGAGTCAGAATCAGCACTGTCCTCTAAGTCATAGTCAAAATCTTCCGCAACTGAGTAGGGTGCATCCACGCTAACCCTAGAACCAGCAAGAGCCTCTGACTCTTTTATTTGCCTCAAATGATTACTGCTGACAGAATTGGCTCTATTCAATTCAACGGAATTGACGGACATGGCATCCTCGATATCGGAGCCTCCAGTAAACGAAGCAAGGGACACCTGACTTGGAGACTTCTTATGCTTTCTGCGTCCTGGGATATGAAGCAAACGACGCTTCTTCTCCTCCTCAGAAACAACTGCATCCTCGGCTGCCTTTCCTGTGCCATCATCTACACCGGAGCTCTTTCTGGAGGGAATTCTAGCCACTTTCCGCTTAATGTTGTCCTTGGCCATTGTGATCGCATTCTGCAAAGTCCATACCCAGCGGTTCGTCTCGACAGGGTGGTTGGCCTTCAAATGCCACTTAATACCATTTTTACCGATTATTTCGAACTTAAGCTTCTCAGAGGAATCCAAGTGCAATGCCGCATAACCAAGATTCAATGAGCCCCTGCAAGCATTGTTTGTATCTCCTTGATTGGTGTAATAAGATAACATACCGTACTGATCCAACACAAAGTATCTCAATTTGTAACCAGACGCAAAGTTTGTCCATTTCCTCAAATAACCTTTGTATGTGGGAGCAGCTCCTGTTTTGCTGGCACTATTAGTAGATGCAACGGGATCCATAATGTTCTGGTCCTTCGACGCTGACTTGATAAGCTTCCTGATTGGATCGCTTTTACTCGAAACTAAGTCAATCGGAAGTTTGCCACGCTTGTCTCTCTTGAAGGGATCACCTCCATGCTTCAATATCCAGTCACACATTTGATAATCTTCCTTCCTGATAAATTCATGCAAGACAGTATTACCTGTCTCGGGGTCGGCTCCGTTGATGTCGAGAAGCTCAGAAGCTCTAGCATTCGATACCAAAAGGTCCTCTAACTTGTCGAAGTCTCTCTCACTGAAGTACTTCCGCAATTCAGTGGCAGATTTCTCCACAAATTTGGCCCGCTCGTATTGCATAAGCTGCGCAATGTTGGCATCTTTCGCCAATTCCACAGGCTGCTTTCTTTCCCCGTTTGTGACTGTATCATTTATATCTGGCAAACTCAATAAATACTTCACAATGTTGAATCTGGAGGCAGCAACTGCTAAATGCAATGGAGTGTTCCCATCAGAGTCTTGAGCGTTGATATCCAACCGAAAGGATTCATTCTCAACCAAGTGCTGAATCATCGATAAAGGAGCAATTTGTACAGCATAATGAAGAATGGTCTCCCGTAATTTGATAAGTTCAGATGTGTCCACGGTGGAATCGACAGAATTGAGTTCCTGGATTAACTGATCGACTTTACTCTCCTCCCCGGCGCGAAGAGAGTCAAGAATTTTGAGCCTGAGAAGAGAAGCACTTAGCTCAGACATTCTCGTAGTGGTAGTAAAAGGCTTGAGCAATTTGATGGTCGTAAAAGGGGACGCAATGTGGAGAGGTTGCGGTCTAAAGTCATGAGGTCACGTGGGTTATTGTCTCGCCCTTATTAGGTATGTTGCTGAATACGAACCTTGCTTCCAGCAGTATTAAGCGATTTACTTCTGCTTTGTGGCATCATTCTGCTATAGAATTTAAACGTACAGTTGACACTGTCACTCAGAAAATTAAAGAAAAGAAGGATGACTTTAAGTTGCACTTTTGGGAGTGACTAATTGCTTCTCTATAAGGAGAATGCGCCTAGCCTTCAGAGGTACAATTCGACAAACTGAACATCGGGCCGTAAATATGACTTTCTGCAGCTTTAAAACGTCTTGCAAATTAAATTGTTTGTTACAGAACAGAATGGTTCTCTATCTCAGCAAAACATAAAGTCAAAAGTGAAAACACATAGACAGCTTCCGTTTTCATTACAATCATTATGCTTTTCGCGTACAACACCCTCGGAATTCACTGAATTCTTTAGTGGTGCATACAGGGATTCTCTTTTTTTTCCCTTCCTAAACGGTACACACATTGAGGTGCGCTATAGGGAAAAAACGACAAGAAAAAAACACCTAGGTGCTTCCTGAAGCAAGTCCAGTTGATTCCTCAATTTTCATTGAACTGCCTGCCATTCGCTTAACACATACTTCCCTTTTACTCCTAAGGAGTATTCCTGGATTCCATTTACTTCTTTCACCTCACAAGGAACTAGGTGGCCACATACATTCTAGTTCGATCCACTTATTGAATCCAACCATATCCTGAACTTCCCGTTACATACTTACTTCATCGCTCACAGTCATGGAGTTGCTATTCTTGAAGCTACTTTGGGGTTTAGCGCTCTCCATTTGTATTTCAAGTTGTTTGGCAATAGGCATGACGATTCCGCCAGTGGTCACGGGTGATCAGAAGAAGTACTCGTCATTGAATAACTTGATGAATTGCATCAGCTATCGTACTTTCAAAGACGACGTCATCCTTGTCACTGTGGATAGTGGTGATAGAATTGGCTCCCAACAATTGAACTTGAAAGTGTTCGACAGCGAAAACAACATTCTTAAATCTATGGAAGATATGGCTGACGAACAAACATTCATGTTCACGAATTTGAATAACCCTACCCTGTTAGAAAGCATTAAAAATTCCAATCCGAAAAAACCAAGAGACAATTATAATGATCTCATGAGTGTGCATTCTGGCAAGTCTTACATTTACGTATGTTTCGACAACATATATTTTGACAAGTCATGGAGTTTCCAGAAACATTCTCGCGATGTGATGTTACACGTTTCTATACGGAACATTACCAGCTTGCTGCAAACTAATTACAATCATTACGCCAAATACTTCAACCAGTTGAATGATCCCGTCGATGCTAAGATTGACGAAAACAATGAATTCAAACTTGATTTCAGCGAGGTGGACTTCGACAAAGCAATGGACCTGCTTCAGACTAAGTTAAATGAGGTGAGTGAGGAGTTGAAGAGCACAGAAGGAATCATCAAGATGTTGATGGATAACGAATCCAAGTTACGAGATGTCAACGAAGCCATCTATGAGGATTATACACGAACTTCTATCGTCTTGATCGCATGCATTTGCATTTTTGGTTTATGTCAAATCATCTACTACAAGTGCTACTTTACAAGAAGGAAACTTCTATGATTATTATTGCATGCAATAGACCAAAATAATACAGGTTATACTAATGTTTATTCATCAGCGATGTTTTTTCATCAACCCCTCATCTTTTCGGTATTTATTAAGTCCTGGCATAATGCCTCCTGTGCTTCTTTGTCGAGTAAACTGCTAGTGTCTGCGTACATCATGCTAGCCTCGTAACCCATTCTGATTCTTTGCTCAGTGATGCCCATTTCACAGGCACTCAAAGCCTTAATAATGTTGCTGTACCGAGTTATAGTATTTCTGGAACTAGAACTGATGTCTGGATCATTCTTGTCACTGTAAATCTCCCAAGAACTCTCCTCCTCAAGTCTAGTGATGGAAACGCTTCCCTGACCAGGATTATATGAACCCTTTGTATCAAAAGACGCTTGCGCCTTGTTCGTCGAGGCGCTCGACTTGCTTGAGCTCTTGAAGGTAGCAGTCTTATAGACCCAAATATAACCGTTCACACCCAAGATGATACTCACATTTCCTGGCAAATCGTGAGAATGATTTTTCTGCTTTATTATTAGACTTGAAGGCACTTTCAAGAGAATGCCGTTTCTCAACTTTCCATATTTCAACGATCTCGTATGTAAGGAAGCAGATCCATTGCTGAATATACTCTGAACTTCTGCATTCAAAAGGTCACCCTCTTTCAAAAAATTTCGCATCTGTAATTCGTCACTTTCGGACTTTCTCCTCAAGACTCCTCCAGGAAGGTTCACGGACCCTAGCATCAATACCGCGTCTTGCTTACATCCAATGTCCACTTTCCACCTTTTCTGACCGACTTCTGTTATTCTTCCAACTACGTGGTCACCAGTCTCGGCCTCATAACGACCTCGTAAGGGGATCACACTCAATAATCTGTTCACCCTCGATACATTTCCTGCCACAGAGGAATAAGTTTTGTGCTCCAAAAAATATGTTCCATGACCCTTCATCCACGTTGGGTCTTCTGTCACGAGCTCTCCAGGTGTCACGATGGCACCTTTTTGACTCTTTCTTGCGAGGCTGCTTTCTTCTGAGTCGTGCGCTAAAGTCTCTTCGACGTCAGACATATCAATATCCGAACCATCATTGATATAATCAACCCTCTGGGCAGGTTTTGTAACCGTTATAACCAGTTCCATAGTTGCACTCTTAATATTTTGATGAGAAAGTTGAAAGATTAAATGAAAGAGGATATTGTGCAGGTCCTGCGATGCCAACTGACCATAGACCTTCATTTTTAGTTTCGTGAGATTACCTCGCATGCTTAGAGGGCTACTTACTAGATCCAAACCATCATCTCCTACTTTCAATTTCGCTTTCAGTCGCAACCTTCATCCTTGGAACAAAACAGAAAGAAGACAAATAATGCAAGACAAATTTGGACCCCCCATAAATAGACAAATGAAGGTTTTAGATCGCTCATTCTTTCAGAAAAAAGTTCAACTTTTAGCTGTTTCGTTCCCAGATCCCAAATATTTGGGTCAGTTTGTGAAAGCATGCAAGGGTGAAATTTTGCTAATGCCAGCTGTGAAACATATTGTTCCTTTACATGACACAAGAGGAGTATTGTTGAGACAAGATATTGACTCTATGGATACCTACAAGACGAAATTGTCCCAGACAGCATTAGACAAGATCGATGAATACAATCTAACTATAGAACCCTACGTCCTCGAATTAGACTACTCATTTTGGAAGGCTGACGATATTTTGAGGGCTGTCTTGCCGGAGAATCTCTTAGACGAAATCCCTACTGGCTTTGCCCAGGCTGGTCATATCGCTCATTTGAACTTGAGAAAGGAATTCAAACCATATGGACGGTTTATTGGCCAGGTGATTCTCGACAAGAACTCGAAGATTGAAACTGTGGTGGATAAAGTGGATACCATCGATGCCAAGTTCAGAACGTTCAAAATGGAGATCCTAGCTGGTAAGGATGATTTCATAGTAGAGCAGAGCGAGAGTGGCTGTAAATTCAAATTTAACTTCAGCTCTGTCTACTGGAACTCGCGCTTGAGCACTGAACACGAAAGGTTGATTTATCAGTTTGAGCCCACCGAAGTAGTGGCTGACGTATTTGCTGGAGTGGGTCCTTTCCTGGTTCCTGCTGGTAAAAAGAACGTTATCGTGTTGGCAAACGACTTGAATCCGGAATCATACAAGTATCTCAAGGAGAATATTACCCATAATAACGTGGAAAATTTTGTTCGTTCCTTCAACTTGGATGGAAGAGAATTTATTAGAGAATCACCTAAAATACTTCAGGATTGGGTGAAGTCAGAGGGTCATGTGGAGAAACGTAAGACAATCAAGAGACGCAAAGTGGACCCAGAAACATCGGAGAAAACGACGATAAGGGAAACTGAAATAACAAGTGTGGAAATTCCAAAGTATATATCACACTACGTCATGAACTTGCCAGATTCTGCCATAACGTTCTTGAATGAATTTATTGGACTATATGGCAGATTTCCAGAAGTGGCAGAAAGATTGAAAGCGGATGAAAGCTTCGAACTTCCCAATGTTCACGTTCACTGCTTTGAAAAGTTCTCACCTAGTGAACAGGAACCCACTATGGATGAATTGCATAGACGTGTTCACAAACGCATTACGGAACAGATCCAATTCAAAGTTCCTATTGAAAACATGAAGTTTCATTTAGTCCGCAAGGTGGCACCAACGAAGCCTATGTTCTGTGTTTCCTTCAAACTTCCCGAAGAGGTCGCATTCAAGGAAGCCTAAGACTGCATTCTATACCATGACTTTGTGGATTCTTTAAATCACATATATACTCCAATGAATTTTGTCGATGTAGCTTCAATTTATGTTTCTGATTTGATTGCTCTGGATCCTTTTGATGGTTTTTTGAACACTACTCAAACAGGATCAGCACATCAATCCTCAGGTACAGAACTCCAGGAACTACTGAAGCACTTCACAGCTTCAGTTTGTATATGCATAATAGAGATAACTTTCTTTTGTTACCTCCGAGTGGTTTACAAATCGATATATCTGCCGATATGCGATCAGAAGCCAAAAAGAGGTGAGCATGATGAATGTTCCGATGATTTCTTCGGATGGATAATACCCACCTTGCGTTACGACATCCAATCATATTTATCACAAGGATTGGATGCATACTTTTTTCTTCGATTTATTACTCTTCTTTTGATATTCTTCTCGACTTGTGGATTGTTGAACCTCATAATTCTTTTGCCAGTTAATTATTTCGGAGATTCTTCTGGTCACCTTGCAGTGGGCATAGATAAATTTAGTATTTCCAATATCTCCCAAAATAATGCGGTTAGAATCAACATCCATCTAGTATGTGGGATTGTTACCATTCTATCATTCTGCTTACTGGTTTACCTTGAAATGGAAAATATTATAAGCATCCGCCAGAAATTCATGTCTTCTGATGCACACAGGCTGCAACTACACTCAACAGTCGTTCTAATCGGCAATGTCCCGAAGATAATGAGAAATAAACTCATACTTAAAAACCACTTCCAAAACTTACCGGGAGGTATCAAAGAGATATGGTTTGTGGATGATTTTGAAGTTTATTGGTGGAAATGGCGTGAAGCTAAACTTGCTTTAGATCTACTTGAGAAGTATTTGGTAAGTACTCTTAAAAGATACGCTAGTAGAGAAAGGTTAATGAGGATTCGAGATTCGAAAGATACGTTGTTCTTCCCTCCTGTATTCCTTCCTCCTGTTCACATTCCTGTAATTCAGAGGTTTATTTCAGTTCGTCTTCCGGGAATTGTCAGGGTATGTGGCCTTCTGAAGCGAACACATTTAAAAGAATGGGTCAAAACGACATTACGAAATAATTATTCTTTCATTCATAATCGAAGGATAGATATTGTTGAGGGGAGTGTCTTAAAGAAAAGTCGAGTTTTCTTGCAGTTCAAAACTCAAGAAGCTGCTAATATGGCGTGCCAGCTTTTATTATCCCAGGAAGCTGGTTGTATCAATCGATGCGTTTCTGAGGTTAATCCGACTGATATTTTATGGTGGAATCTCGTACAAAATGACAGCTTTTTCACTGAATTTCAACGATACTTTGTTTGTCTCATGTTTATTGTTCTTTGTATGATTTATGTTGTGCCAGTATCGTTTATTACTTTACTATCACATCTTCCAACTATTTCGAGACTACTTCCTTTCCTTTCGTGGCTAGATAATCTGCCCCCGAACGTGAGGATCGTCATTTCTAATATACTCCCCTCTCTTCTTTTGAGTACTTTCTCTGGTTTCGTGAATTGGCTTATGAGGAAACTTACATATCTAAAGGGCATGTGGACGGGAAGTGAAATGGAAATGGATCTACAAAATTGGTACTTTCTTTTCTTGTTTATTCAACACTTTTTGGTCGTCTCCGTTCTGTCCAGCCTACTTTCAGTAATTGCCCAGGTAGTTGATAAACCAGTATCAATTCCCATATTGCTAGCTGGCAACATCCCCAAAAGTGCAACATTCTTTTTCAAGTACCTTCCTGTTAAAACATTTGCAATATGTGGATCCCATTTTTTGAGGGTTGAAGAGCTTTTTATGGAAATTTGTTTTTACCTGTGGTGGAATGTGACGCCAAGAGCAAAGGCAGAACGTCGCCGAAACATACCGAAGATAAATTGGGGATCAGTCTACCCTTGTATCTCACTTTATGGTACTATTGGTATTACCTACTGTGTTATTTCTCCCATGATTTCAATTTTCATGATAGTGATTTTCGTGGTCCTCCTTGTATGTTACAGATACTCGCTTCGTTACGTTTACGGCCATTTCAATCCATCCGAAACTTATGGAAGAGTATATTCAAAAGCATTGTTTCAACTATACACCGGTATATATTGCTTAGAATTTTGCTTGATGGGTGTTTGCTTGTCACATAAGGACGAAGACGGAACATGCCCTCTTAAAGCTCAAGGGTTTGCAATGGTGCTTGTTTTTATTGCCACATTGCTAGGCAACATCTACATGCATAATCGCTTCAAGAAACATATTCGATTTATCCCACTCACTCTTTTCGGTTCACAAGCTGAATCGCCAGATAATGAAGATAGTTCGAATTCTGCCGAACAATACTACCATCCATGTTACAAGTACAAGCTACCATATGTTTGGATTCCACAAGATGATATTGGCAACAGCGACAAAATGCTAGTCGAGTTTCTTGGGAAAGAATGGATTAACTCAGCGATTTCAGGAACAATGACAGAAGGGGCGAAACTTCAGTTGCGTAAGCATCATATAGTCACAAGGGTTGACTTGCCAACCGTCACGAATAACCCCAAATATAACTTATGAGTGTATGGCTTCAGCAATTTTCTCCCATTCATCAAGCATCTTCCACTTGGAGTTCTGGGAAAGCGGATTATCGTGTCCATAAACATTAAGCTCCCGAAAATTACCAATAGCAGAATACTGCTTCGCAATTGATATATCACCATCACTTTTAGAAGGATCATTGACGAGAATTTCTGAGCTTGTGAGAATTTGGCCATTTTTGTTGCTTATGTCTATTTGATCTCCAACAAGCTTCAATCCTCTGAATTGGGCAGTGACAACATGGTTGTCTCCTTGTTTGATATGTTTCTTGGACGGTTCAAAGAAGGTTGCAGTATTTGCATCTCCCGTATAATGGATAGAGCATGGGACAACATTGACGGCGAACTCTGGCCCATCACCTCCGATGACAATCTTCGAAGTCATTTGTTAATAATTCTAAGTACGCGACTGATTCTGCAAGAAAACGGATACATGATCAGGGCACCTAACCTATTGACTCCGAATGTAGCATGGTGTTTGAACTCGAGTCTCCGCCTCCACTTTCAGCCCACCGTCTGAAAGTGAAACCTATAAGTTGAATGCTTAAATTGTTTAATACTGTTAAATAGACTCACCAAATTGCCCTAGGAAATGAATCTGTACGAAGAAAAGTGTTGGAATTATTGCCATCTTTGTATGGGGTCATTTAATTAATTACACTGTACCGAGCGGAATCTTAAATCGTAAAGCTGCGGCATCAAAAAAACTAAGTAAAGGACCAAATTCAATGGACGTTGAAGATGATAGGGTGAGACAACCGACAACTGGATTCCTGAATAGGAAAAAGTCATTTTGAATAGAATTGTGCGTTCTGGTGCGGGCTTGTGCGAAATGTTGGAGTTGGTACCGTCGGCTCACGATACAATCCCGCGCAACTCATCCTAGTCTGGAGTAATATAAAATACCGGATTCCGCCCCAATATCTTTCTTCACCAAGATAAAAATGAGTATTGCAAACAATCCTTTGAAAATTGTGGATATATCGAAAACCGACGAGCAAACAGCAGAGGCGTTACTAGATGCTGCAACTTCCCAAGGTTTTTTATTTGTGGAAGGACATGGTTTTTCTGCTGAGGAAGTTTCTGATCTATTCGATCTCTCCAAGTCCTTCTTTGAATTGCCAGCAGATTACAAGCAAAAATACCTCATTGATGAGACTAATAGTGGCTACACTGATTACAGAGGTGAGAATTTGGATCCTTCCACCCAAAAGCAGGGAGATCCCAAAGAAGGTTTCAACTTCAGTAGACTTAATTTTGTCACTGGAGAGCAGGAAAAAGAGGTCCCTGATTGGTTCACAAAAGATGAGAAGAAAATTCAGCTTGTTAAGAAGATGTCTATCGATTTGTTTCAGTTGTCGATTAGAATCTTAAGACTTCTTGCAATAGGATTGAAGATCGAGGATGCAGACGGCGTTGCTGGTGAAGAGTGGTTTGACTCTAGATTTGCTCCAGAAAAGCCATCTGGAACAACATTTAGATTCCTCCACTATCCCGGACAGAAATCTTTGAGTCCGGAGTCTGTTATTAGAGCTGGAGCTCATACCGATTATGGCTCCATGACATTATTGTTCCAACAAGAGGATCAAGAAGGATTGGAGATTCTTTCTCCAGTTAGTAAAAAGTGGGAGGCTGTTCCTTATGTTCTGGCAAATCCAAAGTTTGCTGGTGAATCAGCTCCTATTGTTATAAACATTGCAGATCAATTGTCATACTGGACTGGTGGTTTGTTGAAGTCAACCGTCCATCGGGTTAAGTTTCCAGCAAAAGCTCAGGAAACTGGTCAGGATCGTTACTCGATTGTCTTTTTCAGTCATCCTAATGATGAAACCTTGTTGGAACCTGTTCCTAGTGACCGTGTGAGATCTATCACAGGGAGAGGAGCGAACAAGGAGAAAGTTCCGATCACAGCTAAACAACATTTAGATAAGCGTTTGGCTGCAACTTACAATTGGAATTATTAAGTGAAAATGTTGAATACCAAGTCGAATTATGTATTGAATAATGTCTTTAGAAATTTGTTGAATTGTACTTCCATACTACTATTTAAAATGGACATCGCTTTCTGCCTTGACGCCGCAGCTCGCTTCTGATTTTCCGCTTTTTTCCATTTGTGGGGTGTTTAATTAAAGCTACATGGAGTATTCATTCACATTGCCGACAGAATGCCCCAAAAGCTACTTGTTTGACTTTCCTGAATCTATATACATGAGCTCCTATAATTCGTTATCCTCACCTTTGAATGGAATATTTTGCGAAATGAAGAACTGACTGGAATACCTAAATGGGTCTCACATCATTCCGCGCATATTGTATGCATTCGTGTCCCAATTTGGCTGTTTGATCCGACATATTTGCAGGCACTCTTATCAATCGAAGATGTTGTGAATTCTAAGTTGCGTCTTCTTCCGAACAGTAATTCAGTTCGATTTTCATTCCTAAGAATACAGGATGGGACAACTGAGCAAGTTGGTAGGGAAGCAACTCTCTTCTCTCGGTAGTCTTTCGGGGCAACCCTTATCTCCTCAAGGACTGGTCACTTCTCCCAGAATCAGAACACAGGAGATTCAAGCAAGGGTTATCACAGAAGTTCAGGATGTTATTGATATAATTAATGACCAGGAGAAGAAGAATTTTCGCCTCGGGGTCCTATTTTTAATAGTTGCCATATCTACTTGGATAGTTGGCCTTGAACTTGTGAATTCGGTGTTGAAAGGAGACGAGTTCGGAAAGCCCTGGTTCCTTGCATTCTTAACAGGTTCATGCTTTATGTTAAATTTTGTTCCTGAAGTTTTTTTGTTCATCAAAGGACTTCTCTCTACGAAGTCAGAAGAGAATGCCCCGTTCTCACCAGATTTATCAGCGTCAGATTTTGAACCAAGTCTGGATTCAAACGTTGTGGTGACAGAGGCGCATCCTTTTGAGAAACCCGACTCCGAATTCAATGCACCAATTCCCTTGACTCGAAGAGAAATATTTGAGCTTTCAGGTTTCATTGCTGTCATATACTACTCATACAATGTTTTGGTGATGCTGGCACTTCAATACACATCTGCATCAAATCAGACTGTCTTGGGATCTACCACAACCATGTTCACTCTCTTTGTTGGAGTTTACTTGAATGTGGACCGTTTCACTTTGAAGAAAGTTTTCTGTGTTGCTACAAGCTTAGCTGGCGTCATCTTGATCAATGTGAGTGAAAATCAGGTAGGTGAAAATGATGGTAATAAATTCAAACCCAAAAACCCTGCGCTTGGAAACTTTTTGGCTTTGTTGGGTGCTTTCTTTTACGCACTATATTTGCTCTTAATGAAGGTAAAATGTGGCACAGGTGAGAAAACCACCAACGAACGTCATTTATTTGGGTGGGTGGGAGTTTTTACCTTTATTATGGGATTTCCAATATTAGCGATAGTTCATCATTTGGGAATTGAAAAATTCATGCTCCCTCCTTCTTGGCAGATTTTTGGGATGGTGCTTATCAATTCCGTGTTTTCTGTGATCTCGGATTATGTCACAATCCTTGCAATGTTACTCACCAGTCCCTTAGTTACATCGTTAGCGTTGACATCTTCTATCCCCATCACCATTCTAGTTGATTTCATTATTCTTCATGTCACGGGAGGAGATTCCGATTCTTCCACCTCAAACTTATTCCTCTACGGTTTTGGGGTACTTTCAATTTTAGTATCTGTTAGCTTGATCAACATTAACATTACAACAGAGAACGAGCTTATTGAGGAAGTTATCGAGGAAACCTTCGAAGATGCCATTCGCCAAGATGAGGTTCTTTCACCAGTTCTTTCTCCATTTCTTGGTTCAACAAATTCAACAGGCTTCATTTCATCTCCGAGAGTCCATGATGCTATTGGTGTCAACAGACTTACTCCTTCTTCTTTATTCAAAAGAAAAAGCAAGTATGTTTCATCTCCTCTAGTTCCTGTTCCCATGAACCACGATGATTCCCAATTCACTTTGAATTCAAGCTCCAATGATGAATTAACGCCAATGCAGAACGCTAATCATCACCATAACCTCTACACAATAGACACTTCGTTGGATGAAAATGCTGTGGAACCTACCAATGCCAACTTAATTGTTTTTGGTGGTGTAAACCATCACTACTACGTGAAGACAATTGAACCAGATACATAAACTAGTGTTAATAGTTTTAAAATGTTGCATTAATTCAATCTCTATTCATACTTGTGTGTAAGACGTGTTCTTTCATCAATAAGGAGGAAGTATAGCCAAGAAAAATGCAAATAGCACTGAAAATGAAAGCCCCTCTACATCCTAAACCATAGGAGCTTCTGATTGCCTCCTTAATAGCTTCTGGTGCTTCCTTTGCATAGTTCGTATTTTCCATCGCCCTTTTTAAAATCTGATTGGCTAAATCCTCATCTGAGATAATCTGATGTAATTTCTCACTTAAACTTGATCTTGTCGCTGCCTGGAAAATAGCACTGGCAATAGACACACCTAATGTTGATCCCGTGGCTCTGAAAGTATACTGGATAGAAGTTGTACATGCCTGGAATTTGACAGGCACAGCAGCGATCAATGAAAGTAAAGTGATGGTCAAGATGGATGCGTAAGCAAACCCTGGAAGCAACATTACCGTGAACTGAGTAAATATTGCTGAGTTTGCATTCAAGTTAATAATATTGGCCATGCCAAGAAGTGCAAGGATACCCACTATAACAGCGTAATTATAGTATCTGCCTGTTTGACGCATATATAACCCAGCGCCCACAGAGCCTAGAGATACAGCAAAAAAATTTGTAACAAGACGCAAGCCACTGTCAGTCGCTGACATTCCAATTACAATTTGAAAAAACAACGGAACATAAAAAAGGTTCACGAAGGTTCCCATGGTATAGAACCAATTGGCTAATGAGGAAGCTAAAACAGTCCGTTCAACCATAAGATTCATCGGAATAATTGGTTCCTTGGAAATAAATAATTCAGTGAGAACAAAGCTCCCGAGTAGCATCAAGGACACCACCACAAGAGTAATAAAGGTCATGGACGAGTAGGCAAATTGTTGACCTCCTAATGTTGCGGCTGTTAAGATAATCATAAGGGAACTCACCAAGAAGAAAGCACCCAAGAAGTCTACCCTCTTCAACTTATCTTTAAACTCCGATCCTTCAGCTCCCAAGCCAGGGGAACCTTCAGGTAAGTTTAAGAACATCCAAAGTGCACTTCCCACAATTACCGCAAGGGGCACTTGGATTATGAATACGTACCTCCACCCCAACGCATCAGATACTAATCCACCAATGATACCACCCGAAGCTGCACCGAGACCAAAGAAGATATTAGCCAATCCTTGGTACAAGCCTCTTTCTCTAAGCGGTATCAAGTCAGACATCGTGATGGTTCCGAGTGTAGTCAACCCAGACCCTCCAATTCCTGTAACAAACCGACCCACCACTAACCACAAAAGTGAATCAGTGACACAGATGCAACATCCAACAGCAAAGAAGAAGCAACAAACAAGAAGTAAAACCTTGCGTCCAAAGATATCTGAAAGTTTACCGAAAAGTGGCTGAAATGCAGAACATGAGAGGAGGTACGCCGTCGCAATCCAACCTATGTTCTCAACTGCATCCAACTCTGATGCAATGACAGTCAAAAGCGTGGTCACGACTGTGGTATCTAGAGCAGCCAAGAAGCTTGCCATATAGAGACTTGAAATTACCATTGTTAGCTGAGCTCTAGGTAAAGCAAACTGTGTCTCCTCAGACATACTTGCTGCTTCTCCGATACTTTCTTCGGTAACATTCACTGAGGTCTTCGAGCTGCTCGATTCCATTGCACCGTAGGAATGGGCCCCTAAGGTCTTTATACTGATCAAGCCTTCATCCTTCGCAACAAGCTCACCTGCCACAATCCCAGCGGACCCTGTTGAACTGTCTTTAATGATGTTTGGATAAAGGTTGTGCGTATGTGAGTTTGATCCGTTTGTCATTTCAAGATGATTAGAATATATTACTGGGCCTCCATTGGAGTTTATATATCAATCGCGGATTACATTTCAGTATTTCCGCAAATCCGCTTAAAATGCGGAAATGGTTATGTGCTCTGTTGGATCCACAATTGACATCGGCATTGGGGTGAGGCTATTGTCGTCATAGATAATTTAAATTTCCTTTTCTATGTTAGATCACTTATAAAAACGTATATTCGACGCACTTAAGAGCATACTGAATTGTTTTCTGATCTTAGAATCATAAGCAGTTTTTGCAACTTATTCCTACTCTCAAAAAATAAATGAAAGAGAGTGGAGCATGGTGAAAAAAATCATCAGCTAGGAAAACTCTAGAAGGCAACTGGCGATAGTCACCCTTGTGAAATTTGACTTGATTTCTTACAATGGTCCACGTAGTATTTTGCCTCTTCTCCTTTAGGCAATCGTTTAATTAAAGATTCATTACATCGCCTGTTTCCAAACGGATAAAATTAGCCGACCATATGCAGCAAGTTCTTCACAGTATGGACCCTTCAAGTCTGGGACTGATATGGGTTGTTTTTATGTACTGTAAGTTGTCATTTGCAGGAGGTGAAGACCACAACTTCATCCTGGCAGTGGCGATTGCTGTCGGTTGTTCAAAATTTAGTGGTGAACTCAGGCAAGTCAATCAATAATTGGTTTTACTCTATCTACTTCTGTGGCTCCTTCTCATCTCCCGACACTGATTTAGGTCATGTGAAGGCATTTTCGTGACTAAAAAGATAAATTCAAGCCCTATGGAAGCCGGAAAGAATTGGTTGAAGTTTTAGCATCACTTTTCAATGCAAGAGCAGCTACGGAAGATGACCGTTGTGCTTGGGGCATGAGAAATTCAATATCAGGGACGTCCTTCATTCATGAGACACTCAATACGCCCGAAAATATCAATACAGGTGATAATTTCAACTGGATTCACAAGCGCGTTGTCAAGCTAACTAATCAAGAGTTGATTGAGCCATCTCCAGCCAATTGCAATCGGTAGGCACCAAGGGGTGGAAGGACTCCAGGCTAGTCCTCCTCATTCACTACAAGAGGTACGACAGTTTTGTCAAGATTAAGCTAAGTACCACTCCTCTCGAACAGCTTTCCAATGAAGCATGTCTAGATTCGCAGGCGAAAGGGGTATGAATAAAAGAATACTCGTACAAAAACCGCAATTACCTCTAACTTTACTTAATTTTGGTGGCAGGATCCCTAATTTATAGCAATCGGGCTAGTAATTGTAGAAAGAAGGATATTATTACCAACTCAATTATCGTATTTTGGAATCAAACAAAGTTTGAGGTAAGAAGTTCTGCCAACCAGTGACAAAAGAAAAGACAAAATTGAAAGCAAATTGAAAGAGACATCATCCCTTTCAATTCGTGATACTTTAATATTAGTTTCGCCTGAGGAGAGTGCCTGAAAAATCCTGGAACAGAATCATTGCGTGATCAAGATGCTGCCATCAAAGTCTTGATGAGATCAATCTGAACTTTCCAGAAGCATTAGACCCTAAATAAGAGTGTACTGACTTCTTTCTTTTTTATCGTTGTCTACTTTGAAGCTCTTTTTTGTTCATTTTTTTGTTTAAAAGCGAAACTAAATTCTATATCTGGGACTACATCTGTAATCACACGCCTGTTAGGGTATTGGTATTATTATATACTATTTACTTGTGGTCATACCTATTAGTATGGACGCTTAATGAAACATTGAAGGAACGTGCTTGCCAGAGCTCTCACCATTCCACTAGGCACCATTTCGAGTGCGCAACGCTTCGATAAATGTGTACCACGTAGCAGCAAAGCTAATGTCTCAGGTAACTACTTTAAAGATTGGATGACAAGCTAACACAGAACTATTTTTAATAGATCACAAAAGTGCGACCGATTAGAATTGGGAACAACGCCAGACATTTCATGCTGTTTTGAAAGCGCATATTGATTACTGCCTCTGTCGTCCTAGGGCTGAAAGGGATTTTTTTTGACTTTTTGAAACATTATATTAAGAGCCTTTTTTTTTTTGAAACATTTGTATATTGGGTACTATATCAGGGACCAGGCTGAGAAGCATGGTCATAGTCCCGTTGAGAGTAGATAAACTAAGGTTGCTAAAATGCTGCTATCATCACCAAAGCTCTCACCATTC